>Ga0070731_10000040_pt1 | contig 249547 bp, 190 predicted proteins | sample Coa_R1_2_FD_66448 | JGI IMG/M metagenome (GOLD analysis project Ga0070731, IMG submission 66448) | Surface soil microbial communities from Centralia Pennsylvania, which are recovering from an underground coalmine fire - Coalmine... | ecosystem: Environmental > Terrestrial > Soil >... | reverse complement strand
CGCATCTGCTTCGAAAGCAACTGTGAGTAGGACGAGATGACCGCGAGGGGCGTGTTGATTTCGTGCGCTACGCCGGCGGCGAGAAGGCCAATGGAACTGAGCTTGTCAGCCTGCGCGAGCTGCGTCTCGAGCGATACGCGCTCCGTGATGTCGTCGACCAAAACGATGCGGCCCACCGTGACGAATTCGCGCGAAAGCAGCGGCGCAATGGCGATGTTGGCGGTGCGCTGCTCGCCGGCGCGCGTAGTGAGAGGGAACTTGTAAAGGTGGTGGACGCCGGATTCATTCCGCGTTGCGTTCAGCGCCTCGACAAATTCAGCAGGGAAGACAGTTCGCAACTCGAGGCCGATGACTTCGGCGCGGCTGAGCGCGTACATCGCTTCCATTTGCGCGTTCCAGCTCTCGATGCGGTCGTCGAGATCGATGGCCAGGATGCCGACATTGATGGATTCGACGATGTTCTCGTTGAATTCCTTCAGGCGCTCGAATTCGGTGACCTTCTCTTCGAGCTGCGAGTAGAGGCTGGCGTTCTGCAAGGCGATGCCGATGTAGCTGGCCAGGGATTCGAGCAGCTCCACATCTTCGCTCGACAGGAAATCTCCGCCTGTGGTGCGGCCGAGGCCGATCACCGCGATGGTGCGGGTAGTTGCGCCATCCTGCACTCGGCAGGGCAGGTAGTAGTTGAGGTCGAGCAGGGCGGCCGTCCTCTGCTGATCGTCGGGCAGGTGCATGGCGCTTTGCGCGTTTTCGAAGAAGATGTGGGAGTGATCCTGGGCGCGATCGAAGTTGATGAAATCGAGAGCGAGCCGTTCCTTTCCGGCCTGGGCTTCCGCAGTCAATCCGTGTGAAGCCGCGAGGCGCATTCTGCCTTCGCCGGCGCTGAGGAACACTGCGACACGAGCGACTAGCAGGGTGCGCGGCAACCGTTCCACCAGGGAGTTGAGCAGGGTCCTGAGATCGGTTTCGGAGTTGAGTCCGCGCCCGAATTCGACGAGGGCTCTGCGATAGTCGTAGCGATGGCGGTCGAATGCGCGATCGACCCAGCCTTGAATTCTGCGCCGGAGCGGATCGAAGAAGGCGGCGGCCAGCACGATGGCGATGGCCTGGCCCCAGTCACGCACCGATCCAGGCAAGCGGTTTTGTGCGACGCTCGCCGCGACTGCAATGGCGATAAAGTATCCGCCGAGGATAAGGCCGGTCGCGAGTGTATAGGCAACGCCACGCTTGAAGATCAGGTCGGTGTCCATCAGCCGGTAGCGGACGATGGCCCAGGCGAACGTCAGCGGCAAAAACACAAGCGATAGGCCTGCAATCTTGGTCAGCGTCCCGGGCATGGGGAAATCGAGCAGGTACGGAATCGCGTAAAGAACGGTGAAGGGAATGACGGCCAGCAGTGCGCCGCGGGTGAGCCACTTCAACTGCTGCCGGAGGATCGGAGTATCGGCGCGCCGATAGCTGTGCATGAAGAAGACGGCAGCAAGCACATAGAAGGCGGCGTCGTATCCCGTGCCGGTCTGGTCGAGCCGATGCATGAGGAGACCGGTGGCTTCCCAGCGCACGATCGCGGTAATCCAGAGCGCAAGAAGCGCGGCTCCGGGCGCATAGATGAAGGGCATGAGCCAGCGGCGGGCGGCGCCCCTGAGCCGCTCCTGCGGGAAGCTGATGGCGAAGTGGAGCAGCAGGGCAGGCTGCAGCGCCTCGGCCACAATGTTGGTCGCGAAAACAGTCCAGTCGAGGATGTCGAACAGGCCGGTGTACTTCAGCGCGTACCAGGCGAACGAGACCAGGCAAAAGAGATAAAAGTGCGTAGCGCGTGGCGCGGTCCAGCGGCGGAACAGGACGTAAAGACCGATGGCGAGATAGATCAGGCCAATGACCCGAAATGCCTGCTGCAGGCTGCGATCAGGCGGTTCGGGATGGACGGTGACCGGAGACTCCAGCTGAATGCCGTCGCGGGTAATGGAATAGCTTGCATTGCCGTAGGGACCGGTCAGGTACAGTTGACGGTCCTTATCGGAAAGATGGGTGATGCGCTGTCCGCCAATCGCAGTGAGCAGGTCGTTGGGCTCAATGCCGGCACGGGCGCCGGGGCTGCTCGGCAGAACCCTTTGGGCCAGGAGTCCTGAACCGTTCGAAGCTTCGGTCCACCAGACCCCGTCCTCGGGCTGAAGAAAATGGCTTTCCTGACGGAAGTTCAACAGGGCAAGCAGTGCCAGGCCGACCGTCGCGATGGCCAGCAGAATTGCCTGCAACCGGTTGATCAGGTTCGTATCCATCAGGGTGCCCACACTACGTCAAAAGAAGTGATGCAACTAGATTGCCATGTCGAGGGCCCGATTTCGATTCGTGGTAGGGCGAAGGCAATCCGCTGGGGTTGTTTAAGATACGGACGAATCTCCTGTGTAAAAGTTTGCACGAAAAATCGAGACGGCGTGTTGGAAATGCAGAAAATCGTAGACTCGCTCCACATAAAGGAATTGTGTTACGAAAAACGGTAGGCAATTGGAGTCAGAAGAGTTAGCTCAAGACTCGCGAGCCGCGCAAAGGGGGTTGTCGGCTCCTAATTCGACTCCTCTCCCGATTCCTTCCGCTGTCCATAGGTCGCTTTGGGCCCGTGCTTCCGCAAGTAGTGGTGTTCAAGGACGTGTGCCGGCAGTTCAAAATCGGACGCCCTAAGCAGGGTGGTCCGAAAGGCGAGGCGTGCGATGTATTCGAGGACATCCGCGTGCTCGACCGCCTCGGCAGCGTTCTTGCCCCAGGCGAACGGGGCGTGCCCGGCGACGAGAACGCCGGGAACGGCTACCGGATCGAGTTGGGCCGACCGGAAGAGCCGGACAATGACGGCTCCCGTATTGCGGACGTAGTGCTCGGCGACCTCGGCCTCAGTGAGCGCCTCGGTAACCGGTACGGGCCCGTGAAAATAGTCGGCGTGGGTGGTGCCGAGGCAGGGAATTGGCCGGCAGGCCTGGGCCCAGGATGTGGCAAATTCCGAATGCGTATGAACGACGCCGCCGATCTGCGGGAATTCCCGATAGAGCAGCGTGTGGGTAGCGAGGTCGCTGGACGGACGCAAGGCGCCCTCGACGATCGTGCCTTCGAGGTCGGTCACGACCAGGTCGGCAGGAGTGAGCGTGGCGTAGTCGACGCCGCTCGGCTTGATGACGACGAGGGGTTCGGCGCTGGTGCGGTCGATGCCGCTGGCGTTGCCGAAGGTGTGGGGCGCGAGACCGCGCCGTGCGATTTCCTGATTGGCGTGAAGAACCTGTTCGCGAAGGTCTTTGAGCAGCATGGCGAGATGCTTTCGATGGAAAGCGTTTACCGGATCAGCTTATCAGGATGAGATGAAGCGGGAACGGGTGCGGCGATTTGGACTATCATGGGCGCGCCGGGAACGAGCGCTTTCGCCGGGCGGCGGGCTGGTCCTGGAATTGCGAACATGAATCGTCGTGACTTTGTCAAAACCGCCGTGAGTGTGCCGATCGCCGCGGAGGTCGCGCGCCGATCCGCGGCGCTGGAGCGGGAGCCTGCGGCACTGGGGGCGAACAGGGTCGCGAGCATGATGCCCGATGCGCGGTTCGAACTGACGTTGCTGCGGGTTCTGCATGGAGACGCTCCAGCGTATACCGAGGAGTTTTTGCTCGCCGACGTTCGACCCACGCCCGAGCGCCGGTTTACGGAGTTCAGCGGCGATTTGTCGGGGCGATATATCGGCGCCATGGCGATGGCGGCGAAGATCTACGGAGTCGAGACGCCGGGGCTCGATGAGCTGGTCGCAAAGACCATTGCGTTGCAAAAGCCGGATGGATACTTCGGCAGCGCGTTCCACTTCGACAAGCCGACGGATCTGGATATGGCCCTGCTGTGGGGCAACGGACGGCTGCTGGTCGGGCTGCTCGAATACCAGCAACTGAGGCCCTCGGCGGCCGTGCTTGCATCGTGCAGGCGGCTTGGCGATTTTCTGGTGCGCATCGGGCCAATGATGCTCTCCGCGGAGATGCGCGAGGCGTTTGGCGCAAAGCATTTTGCATCGAGCTATATCTGCTGGATGCAGCAGACGGAGGGTTTGGCACAGCTTTATTCGGTTACTAGAGATGAGCGATATCGCAAGCTTACGGAGCAGATTGCCGGGGTGATCGAACGCCGGCCTGGGGACCATGTGCACGGGTATCTGACCAGCTTGCGCGGCGTAATGGATCTCTACAACGCGACGGGCGACGCGCAATTTTTGAGGCAATGCGAAACGGCGTGGCAGGAGGTGGCCGACTCGCAAGATCTGCTAATCACCGGTGGGGTTCCAGAAGGCTGGAGCCCGAACAGCCATCGCACCGAAGGCTGCGCCGAGGCCGATTGGGTGCGGCTCAACCTCGCGCTGTGGCGATCGACGAAGAACGAGAAGTACCGTGCAATGGCCGAGCATGCAATCTTGAACGAGCTCGCATTCAACCAGTATGCGACGGGAGATTTCGGGCATCGCGTGTACACCGCGACCGGCTTGCCGGCGGCTGGAGCGGTGTGCGCGTGGTGGTGTTGTACGCTGCATGGGCTGCGGTGCTTCCCGGATATCCAGAGCGCTGCCTTTCAGCAGAAGGATGGAAAACTCTGGCTCGACCTGCCGGTCGACGGTCAGATTGAGACGCCGGCGCTGTCGGCTGTCTCGGAGTCGACACTCGCCCGGGATGGCGCAGTTCGGATCCGCATCACCGCTGCGGGAGGGTATCGCGCTTTTCTCGGAATTCACAAGCCCGACTGGGCGGATGGGATGGACTTGCGCGTCAATGGCCAACCGCAGCACGGATCCTTGGATCAACCGAACCCGAACGTCGATCGCGTCTGGCAAGCTGGGGACGTTGTCGAGATCCGATACAAAATGGGCCGTCAAATGAAGCCTGAACCGGACGGGCGTGTCAGTTTCTGGTACGGTCCTTGGCTGCTGGGAGCGCCGGCTTCCGACAATCCGGCATATTTCAACGAGCTGACCATCGAAAACAAGCTGCTCGAACCCATTGAAAGGCGCAACGTCCACCGCGAAGACGTGTCCAATCCCTTCAGGGTGCCGATCGCCGCGGCGGGTTTTCGCTATGCACCCGGCGAATATCCTGACCAGAAGGGAATCGTGCAGCTTCGCGCCATCGCGGAACAAACCAGCCAGCCAACGACGTCCTGGGAACTGCGTTTTCTTGCCGATCCAGCGAAAGGGTAAGAAAAGCCCAGGTGGCTGTAAACCCGGCGCTTAGGCGGGCGTCTACCAAGGTGATGGCGGCCGGCACGACAATAGAACCGATGACCACCATGGCCACGGCGAATGAGATTGCCGCGCAGGAGTTTTCCCGCGTAGTCGCGGATCATCGTTTGCAGATTTTCAGGTTTTTGCTGGCGTCCACCCGTGACGTGGATCTAGCCGAAACGCTGACGCAGGAATGTTTTTTGAAGGCGCACCGCAACTGGACCCATTTCCGCGGCGATTCAAGCGCGATGACGTGGCTGATGCGGATCGCCATCAACCTGCAGAAGGATCACTGGCGCAATCGCCGGATGCAATTCTGGCGGCAGGCCAGCACGAACAAGGTTGATCTGGACGAAGCCAGCGAGTGGTTGCCGAGCGGAGAGCGAACGGCGGAGCAGCGGCTGCTTGCGCGGGAGCGGGTGAAACAGGTTTGGCAGGCAGTTGAAAGACTGAGCGAGCGGCAGAGAACGGTATTTCTGCTGCGCTTTGTAGATGAATTGGAACTATCGGAGATTGCGCAAGCCACGGGATTGAGCGAAGGCACCGTGAAAGCGCACCTCTCGCGCGCGCTGGGCAGAGTGCGCGTGGATTTGGGAGGAACGAAATGAAAGATCGCGGCGAAAAGAATGGCAGCCGTAACGAGTTGGAAGTGGTAGATCCGGCGCTGGAGCAGACGTTGCGCGACTTCAAGGCGAACGTCCATGCGTGGAGTGAGGCGGAATTCAACCGGCCTCGGATGCCAAAAGCTGTGGTGCGGCGCACATGGCGCATGGCCGCTGGATGGTCGCTTGCGGCGGTTCTTGTAGGGGGAGCGGTTTCGGGCGGATTCTATGAGCGCCAGCAGCATCAGCGTGAACTGGCCAATATCGCGGCGGCACGCGCGGCGGCACAGGAACACGCTATGGCCGAGGCGCAGGCCAAAGCCCGGACGCAGGCAGAAGACGATCTGCTGGCCAATGTCGATAGCGATGTTTCACAGGAAGTGCCGAATGCGCTGGAACCCCTGGCAGCCCTTTCTACGCAGGCCCAATCGAGATAGAGCGCGGCATTAGAGAAAGATGTAAATCGAGCAAGGAAGCGAGGAGATGGGGATGAACGGGAAGCGAGCACGAGTTTTCTTAGCCGTCGCAAGCATGCTGATCGCTGGATCGGCGTGGGCGCAGATGCCTGATGGCGGTTCGGGACCGGGAATGATGCACCGGCCTCCGATCGAACGGGCCTTTGTGGGTCACGGAATCGAAGGACGGTGGTGGAACAATCCGAAGGTCATTGATCGCCTGAAGTTGACGGATGAGCAGCGGAAGGAGTTCGACAATATCCTGCTGCAGCACCGCGAGAAGCTGATCGACCTGCATGCCAATGTCGATAAGGCGGAACTGGAAATGGAGCCGCTGGTTCGAGCGGATCAGCCGAATGAAGCGCAGATCCTGGCGCAGATTGACAAGGTTGCGCAGGCCCGCGCCGAGCTGGAGAAAGCCAATGCGCGCTATCTGCTGGCCTTGCGCGGCAAGCTGACACCGGAGCAGTGGAAGCTGGTGCAGGAGTTCCGCGAAAACCACATGATGCGCCAGGGCGAGTGGGGCAGGAATCGTCAAGGTGGGGGCGGTGGAATGCGCCGCGGCCCGCGTCCCGGCGGCGACGGTCCGGATCATGCACCTCCTCCACCGGACGGCGGACAGCAGGCGGCTCCTCCCCCGGGCGGACCTGGAGGTTCGGGAGACATTCAATAAGAGTGTTGGCAGAAAGCAAATAGCAGCAATGCATGGTCGGCGGCAGGGTCGCGAAGCTCTGCCGCCTCTTTTTTGGTCTACTTTGGCAACGCAGTCGAACCGGTGATCGTGAATGAGGCTTCCGATTTGGCGCCCGTCTCATTCGGTTGGGCTCCGGCGAGGGTAATTGTGTACTTGCCGGGCAGGATCGAGCGGTTGCCCTGATCGTCGACGCTCGAGAGCGAGCGCGGGTCGATCTTGATCGTCACTTCCTTACTCGTCCCGGCTGCGATGTTCACGCGCTCAAAGCCAACGAGCGAGTGGATCGGGCCGTCTGGCTGCGGCGTCTTGAGATATGCCTCGACGACTTCGTCGCCGCCCGCCTTTCCTGAGTTCGTAACGGAGACGGCTGCGGTGAGCGGCTCGCCCGCCTTCAACGAATCAGCGGAGAGCTTGACGGGACCGTACTGGAAGGTTGTGTAGCTGAGTCCGTAGCCAAATCCCCACAGCGGTTTTCCGGTGAAGTAGCGATAGGTCCGGTTCTTCATCGAGTAATCAGTGAACGGTGCGATGCCATCCAGCGACGCATAGAACGTGACGGGGAGACGGCCGGCAGGATTATTGAGTCCGGCAAGCGTGCGGGCAACGGCGGTACCGCCTTCGACTCCCGGATACCACGCTTCGAGGATCGCGTTGGCGTGCTGATTGGCCCAGTTGAGGGCGACGGCGCTTCCGCTTTGCAGCACGACGATGAGCGGCTTGCCGGTTGCGGCGAGGGCCTCAAGCAGTTTCTGTTGCGGCGCAGGCAGATCGAGGCTGGTGCGGTCGCCGCCGTCGAAGCCAGGAATCTTGATGCGCATCTCTTCGCCCTCAAGCTGCGGCGAGAGCCCGATGCACGCAATGACCACCGATGCTTCCTTCGCGCGGGCCACGGCCTCGTCGATTTGCGCCTGGGGTGGAGCCTCCCACTTCAACACAACACCGCCTCCGGCGCGATCGCTTGCATGCGAATACTCAAACTGGAATTCGTGGGGATTGGTATCGGTGAAGTCGAACGCGATGGATGGATTCTTCGGGAAATCCATGACCGGCGGTGCTGTGGGCGATGCGCCTGGAGCGGATTTGAAGTTGCCCATCGAGGAGAGATCGTGTCCGGCTCGCAGGCTGCCCTCGGAGATGACCTTGCCGTCGAGCAGGAGCCGGTAATCTTCCTTGGGCGAGTATGGGAAACTGTCAGCCGGCTCAACGGTGAAAACGTAGTGGCCAGGCGCGGGCGCGGCGATGGTGCCAGTCCAGCGCACGGAGTAGTTCACCGTGTCGATTTCAAAAACCGGCTTGGCGTTTTCCCAGTCAGCTTGAACTTCCGGCTCCGTGGTGACAGCGACAGGGCGGCCGGTCCAGTCGGGCGTTGCGAAGAACTCCGTTTTCAGTCCTTTGTTCAGGCCGAAGACGGTGCGAGGTACTGGAACGGGGGCGCCCTCGGCGAGCGTAGAGCCCTGCGCATAGAGAATGGGCGAGGTGCGGAACTGGCGCTCGATGCCGTCGAGCGGCGTGACGGGATGGACCGGCGTGCCGACGTAGTTGCCGAGAATCGATGGCAGCAGATCGGCGGTGGGACCGATGACCGCGATGTGTCCCGGTGCGCTCTTCAACGGCAAGGCGCCGTCATTCTTGAGCAGCACGATGGCTTCGTCGGCTGCCTTGAGCGCGTCCTGGCGATGCTCGGGCGATGCATCGGCGGAATAGGGAATCTTGTCGAACGCGCTTGAGCCCTGCGGATCAAAGAGTCCCAGCTTGAAGCGAGCGGTGTAAAGGCGCACGGCAGCCTGTGTGACGAGGTCTTCGGAGACGAGTCCCTGGTGCACCGCGTTGGCAAGCGAATTGAACCCGGGAGTCCAGATGCTGCACGAAAGATCGGTGCCGGCTTTGAGGGACAAAGCGGAAGCATGCTCGATGTCCGACGCCTTCTTGTGCCCTTCGTAGACGTCGACGATCGCGCCGCAGTCGGAAACGACAAAGCCTTTGAACCCCCACGCGTCGCGCAGATGATCCTTCAGAAGCATGGTGTTGGTGCAGGCCGGCCAGCCGTCGATGGAGTTGTAGGCGCACATCACCGAATCGACATGGCCGCGGGTGACGGTGGCGCGGAACGCAGGCAGGTAAGTTTCTTCCAGATCGCGAGGAGACGGATCGACGTTGAATCCATGACGAAGAGGCTCGGGTCCGTTGTGAACTGCGAAATGCTTACTGGTGGCGATGGCCCGTGGGTGATCCGGGTCATCACCTTGCACGCCCTGTACGAAGGCAGTGCCCATAGTGCCGGTGAGGAATGGATCTTCGCCGTAGGTCTCCTGGCCGCGGCCCCAGCGTGGGTCGCGAAAGATGTTGATATTGGGCGACCAGAAGGTGAGACCGAAAAAGATGCGGTGGTTGCCTTCGCGCTGCGTCTGGTTATATTTCGCGCGGGCTTCAATGGAGATGACGTTGCCCATGGTGTGGACCATGGTTGGGTCCCATGTGGCGGCCATGCCGATGGCCTGCGGAAACACCGTGGCGTAACCTGCTCGCGCGACGCCATGCAGCGCTTCGTTCCATGTCTGGTAGTCAGGGACGCCGAGGCGCGGAATCGAAGTAGCCCAGTCTTCAAGCTGGTTGGCTTTTTCTTCTAGCGTCATGCGGCCGACAAGGTCGTGCGCCCGCTCTTCAGGCGAAAGCTTCGTGTTGAGATACGCGGGCTGCTGCGCGTTGCTCGCGGTTGTAGAGACGACGAGAGCGGAAGCCAGGGCCAGGATCCGAAATCGAAGCTGCATGAAGACGTTCCTCCACGGGCACGCCGTTCTCTTCGAAAATCCGCAGAGATGTAATCGAAAAGAATCGGCAACCCGCAGAGAAATGTATCTTGCCGAACCCGGACTTGACTAGCTTTATCGGTTTACTAGACCGCAGCTAATACGCCGACTTGAGGGCGTAGGTGAGGCCCATGGTGAATTGGAACGAGTTTCTCTTGGTCGGCGGCAGCGAGACCGGCGGATCGTTCAGGTAGCTGTCGAGCGTGCCGACGGAGAAGCTGAAGTTCTTGTATGCCGGAAACGCAAACGTGTCGGTTTCGTTGGCGGAGTAAGCGTGGAAGTTGTTGTATGCGGGAATGTACGCGATCCCCTGCGTGAACGTGACCAGCTTGCTGTGGCGTATATAGCTTGCGCTGAAGGTCGAACCGATGAGGTTCTGATTGCCTGAAGAACTGGAAATGAATTGCTGCTTTTCGTACTGCATGGTCGCTTTCAGATCTGCTTCCTGTTTCGGAGTCTTGAGGGCGGTCCATCCAAGTCCGCCGCCGTAGATCTGTTGGAGGTCGAGGTCCTGACCGAAGTTGTGATCAAAAGCTACCTGGCCCAGCGCGAAGAAACGCGCAGAGAGGTACTCATCGCGCTCGGCGTCGGCGTGATAAATGGCCGACTTGGTGGTCACGGCAGGAAACGCGAGGCCCGTGAGGGGGTCCGTGTAACCGGGTTGTGTGATCTTGCCGAACGAGCCGGTGAAATCGAGCGAGGTGCGGTCGCGCGGATCGAGCCAGCCGACGGTGGGCACGACGCGGACCAGGCCGACGCCTCCGGAAAACGTGTACTGGTTTTCGGTCGCGGTCACCAAGGTGGCGCCGGCCGTGGCTGCGCCATTCCAGCCGGTCATGAGGCCCGGATGATGATAGATCTGCTTGTCGAGCGTTTTCTGATCGACGATGTAAACCGCTTGTTTCTCGGGGATGGTTTGCTCATTGCCATTGCTGGGATGCACGGTGACGTTGGAGTTGGCGACGTCGATTGCGCCCACGGGGACCGCATTGAGGGTCTTCTTTCCGCGCGGCTTGACTGCCGCGTTCAGCACCGCAACCTGCTGCGATGTGTGGAGTTCCTTGATCTTGTCCCAGCCGAGCGAAACATCGCCCAGCACTTCGGAATGGAAGGTGACTTTGCCGCCAACGGCGCTGACGAACTTTCCATGAAGCGTGTCGCCATTGCTGAGCACGAGCACATCGGGTGTCGCGGATTTGTCCTGCGCGAAGGCCGGAACCGCAAAGGCGACTGCCACAAGCAGAAGCACGGCCCGGCGAAGGGTGGCGGCGGCTCGAAGGAATTGGGAATGAGAAAAGAAAACGGGCAGGGTCATGGGGAATGATCCTTTTCGTGTGGAATTGTTTTGGCGCGAAGCGCGAAACGGTGGGCCAGCGCTTCATCCTTCAGGGATTGTACCTCGGCAACGCCTCGAAAAATGTGTGCGGTTCATTTGCGGCGATGCGCTGGGGTCTGTAGGATGATGGGGATTCCAGTGGAACCTGAACGATGCGACCTAATGTAAATCTGATGAAGGCGACCCTCACGGGTGCTCTGGGCGGCCTGCTGTTCGGCTTTGACACGGTTGTGATTGCGGGCGCCATTGATGCGCTGGTTCGCTTGTACGGGTTGAGTCCGCAAAACAAGGGATTCACGGTGGCGATCGGCTTGGTCGGTACCGTGATCGGCGCGCTCGGCGCCGGCCATGTAGGGCAGAGGCTGGGCAGCCGCGAAACACTGCGTCTCACTGCAATTCTTTATGTCGCTTCGGCCATCGGCTGCGGCCTTGCATGGAACTGGACCGCGTTTCTCATCTTCCGGTTCGTCGGCGGACTCGGCATCGGCGCGTCCTCGGTGCTCGGTCCGGTGTACATCGCGGAGCTGGCCCCGGCGAAGTGGCGCGGGCGGCTGGTCGCGGCATTTCAGTTCAACGTCGTCTTCGGCATCATGGTCGCGTACACCTCGAATTACCTGATCCGCACCATGCATCTCGGCGCCACGGAATGGCGCTGGCAGATCGGTGTCTCGGCCTTTCCTGCGATCGCATTTCTGATTCTGCTATTCGGTATTCCGCGCAGCCCGCGCTGGTCGGCCTCGAAGAACCGCATTGACGAAGCCCTTGCCGTCCTGAAGATGATGGGCGATCCCGATCCCGAGGCCGAGTTGGCCGACATTCGCGCCGCTCTCGCGCAGGAACACGCCTCCGCGCATGAGCGGGTGTTTCAGTGGAAGTACCGTTATCCGCTGTTTCTTGCCATTTCGATCGGCGCCTTCAACCAGCTGGCTGGAATCAACGCGATTCTCTACTACATCAACAACATCTTCGGAGCCGCGGGTTTCAGCCAGATTTCGAGTGACCAGCAGGCCATCGTCATTGGCGCGACGAATTTTCTGTTCACGCTGGTGGGGATGTCGCTCATCGACAAGCTGGGGCGGAAAACGCTTTTGCTGATTGGCGCGGCGGGCACGGCATGCTGCCTGGCCGGAGTTGCGTGGGTCTTCGGAACGCATTCGCACCAGAGCTCGTTGTTGTGGCTGCTGGTGACCTATATCGCCTTCTTCTCGGTTTCGCAGGGGGCGGTGATCTGGGTCTACATCGGCGAAGTGTTTCCCACCTCGGTCCGCTCGAAGGGACAGGGCGTGGGAAGCGCCAGCCACTGGTTTATGAACACGCTCATCCAGTTGGAGTTTCCGGTGGTGGTGAACCTGATGAGCACGGCAACGCCGTTCGTCTTCTTCTCGATCATGACGGCAATCCAGTTCATCGTCGTTCTTCTGGCGTACCCGGAAACCAAGGGCCAGACGCTGGAGCAGTTGCAGCGCAAGCTGGTGCCGGCGGGCGGGGATTAGCGCGCCGGACTGTGCTCGCAGCCAGAGTCGGTCGAGCCTTCATGCGTGACCCAAATCACGGGATGTAGCACTGCTTTGGCCTATACCTGAATCTTGCAGGGGCGCGCTCTGATCGGCAGGCGGCGATCGTGTCTTTCAGCCGCTTTCTGCAGGAGCGCTGTCATGCCAACGTTCAGCAATCCAATTGCAGATCAGGTGCGCGAGGTGATGCAGTCCGCCATGGATGCCTTGCGCCTGCCGGCACATGGTTACGCAACGCCTGCTGCTGCGGCCGATTCTCCTGAGGCGGACGCACTGCGCGCTGAGATCGTTGCAGCGGGCCGCAAGCTCTGGGAACGCCAGTACGTCGACGGCAATGGCGGCAACATCAGTGTGCGCCTCGGCGATCAGTACGTTTTGTGTACGCCGACCATGATGAGCAAGCGCGACCTCGACGCCAGAGATATCTGTCTTGCCAATTTCGAGGGAAACATCCTTGCGGGAAGCCGGGCGCGGACAAGCGAACTGCTGATGCATCTCGAGATCTACAAGGCGACCCAGCAGGCGCGCGCCGTGGTGCATTGCCACCCGCCGTACGCAACAGCTTTTGCGATGACGTCCTCAGCGCCGCCGGTGGGGCTGATCTCGGAATTCGAGATTTTCATCGGTCCGGTTGCGGTCGCGTCGTACGAGACTCCGGGAACGCAGGCGTTCGCCGAAACCGTGGTTCCATTCGCGGCGGATCACAACGCGATCCTGCTCACCAATCACGGCGTCGTCTGCTGGTCCGACACCGTGAGCCATGCGGAATGGCTGATTGAGGTCCTCGAGAACTATTCCAAGACCTGCGTGATCGCGCAGCAGATCGGCAGACCGCTGGTGCGGATTCCCGATGGGAAGATCGAGGAGATTCTCGCGCTCAAGCGGCGTCTTGGATTTCCGGACTCACGTTTGAAAGCGTAGATAGAAGTCCGTGAACCTCGGGCAAAACGATGTCTTCTAAATCCAGACCCGGTCCGGGCTCAAGTAGTCTGTATCGCCGTTTCAGCGGATGCCGGCTGCTTGCTGTTGCGGGTCGCATACAGATACCAGCCAAGCCAAGCCGGCGTTGTCCAGGTGTAGTACCAGGAGATCATGCTTACATTGGCGAGGGTTTCAACCAGGGCCGCGCCGCCAATCATGGCAATCGGCAATAGCGAGCGCCTGGAACTGGTCGCGCGATAGACCCCGAACAGCACTGCCGGGAGGAGCACGGTTTCGTCTGTTACCCAACCGTAGGGAGTGCACATGACCGAGACGAGCAGGACAAGCAAGCCGTGTTCCGTCCATTCCCAGACCTGGCGGTGGGTCACGTAATACCAGATCGCCCAAATAGTGGCAATCGCTGCCGGCAGGTATTCAATCCACACGGCGTTGGGGAAGGTGAAGGCTCGCAGGCTTGCGCTGAGGGTGGGAAGATGGACATCCATGAGGCGACTGTATTGAAAAAGGTTGATGTACTGGCTCCATGCGTTGCGATCGAGCAACACGGATAACCCGCAACTCGCGGCCAGTGCGGAGAAAAAACCCGTAATCAAGCGCAAGCCTCGGTGCTGGATTGACCAGAGCAGGAGCACGGCGGCAAACGCGAGAAAAAGATGAGGCTTGAGCGCCCATGGCAGCAAGCAGGCTCCGGCAAGAAACGGCCTCGACCTGTGCAGATAAAGGAAGAGCACGAAACCCAGCAGAAAAAAGATCCCCAGTTGTCCGGCCTGGACACACGCAATTGCCGGTGCGAACAGATATCCGAATAGATGCAGCCGGGAATCGGGTTCTCCGAAGATGAGGCTGCAAAGAAAGACAGCAACGGAGAGGCACCCGAGGAGCACAAGCAACCAGACGATCAGTCCAGATTTTGCGCCTAGAAATCCTAAAGGCGCAAAAAGCTCGAGCGCGATCGGAGGAGCCACAGAAATCTTGGGCTCGGTTTCCTCCATACCGGCAGCGCGCTCGATTTGAAATACTTCCGGCAGGCTGTAGGGGTCGGCATGTTGAAGAATGAGTTTGCCCGCGGCCCAGTACTGGATGAAATCGCGCTTGGTGGCATTTTTTGCGGTCAGGCCCACCGAATAGACGATGGTGACAAAAAGCACGCCGGCGGCAATGATGCCTGCCGCGGCGATCTTGCGCCCTACGCCCTGCCGAGTTGATACGGTCGCTGTGTGCTCGTCCACTGAACCCGAATCCATGCAGCTGCTGCAACCAAGAGGGTACTAGGCCATTGCCGGTTGCGAAAAACCGGAATTCGAGACCAGTCTTACGTAGGAAGGAGAGATTATCCAGCGCCGAATTGTCCTTTTGTTACCGTAGTTTGTACGGGTCCGGTCAAAACGGCTCAACCTCCCGGTTTCACAGCCTTTTCGTTGACTCTGTCCTCTGATTCGAGTATCCTGAAGTCCTTGCGCGGTGTTCTGTCTCAGGAGCTGTAACCTCTGACGGTACTTCGTCAAACGGGTGACGAGATCACCCGGATCCGGCGAATCAGAAGCACGGTTTAGCGCCGGACGCAAAGATCAGGCTCCGATCCGTTCGTCGGCCATCTTTGCGGATAAACCGCGACAATCCTCACCCGAACAGGCGTTGTTTGGAAGTGGGTGGAAATTTGAGCCTGCGTTTTTGCGCGGGCACAGGCGTTTGCGCGGGGTCTCTGGCCTTGCATTGAAATACAGGATTGATGGCAGGAGTTAAGATGTCGACCTTCGTTCCCAGCGGCAAGGATATTGACCGCAAGTGGTTTGTGATGGATGCCAGCGGTCAGACGCTGGGCCGGTTGGCCACCAAGGCGGCCAGCGTGCTGAGCGGTAAGCTGAATCCGCGCTATGTGCCCTATATCGACGTAGGCGATCACGTGATCGTGATCAATGCGGCGAAAGTTCGGCTGACCGGGCTCAAAAGTCAGAGCAAGCTCTACCGTCGCTACACCGGTTTCCCGGGCGGGTTGCGCGAGGAGTCGTTCACGCGGCTGCTGCAGCGCAAGCCTGAAAAGATCCTGGAAGAGGCGATCAAGGGCATGCTGCCGAAGAGCAAGCTGGGCCGGCAGATGGCAACGAAGTTGAAGGTCTACCGCGGCGACAAGCACCCCCACCAGGCGCAGCAGCCGCAGGCGTTGGAAGTAGCGTAAGGGCAGCCGCTAGCTGCTAGCTTCTAGCTGCTAGCTCGGTTGCAAGAGCGACGAGGATTTTCGGCTTTTAGCTAGAGGCTAGAAGCTAGAGGCTAGGAGCTGAGTAGAGAATGGCAGATCTGGTTCAGTACTACGGGACGGGGCGGCGCAAGTCGGCGATTGCCCGCGTCTTTCTGCGTCCCGGAACGGGCGAGTGGAAGGTCAACGGCAAAGGATTTGACGAGTATTTCGTCACTGAACAGCAGCGCGTTGCGGCGAAGCGCACTCTCGTTGTGGCAGACCTTGCGTCGAGCTTTGACGTGATCGCCAACGTGAGCAGCGGCGGCGTTACCTCGCAGGCAGATGCTGTGAAGATGGGCGTTGCCCGTGCATTGATCGAATTCAATCCGGAACTGCGGAAGACGCTGAAGGCCGAGGGCCTGCTGACCCGCGATGCGCGCGTGAAGGAGCGCAAGAAGTACGGCCAAAAGGGCGCGAGAAAGAGATTCCAGTTCTCGAAGCGCTAGGGCTTCGAAAGTGGTCAGAGAACAGTTGATCAGAGTTCAGCTGAGCCGTTGATGCACAGACTGACTGATGACTGAGAACTGATCACGGTAGTTCAATCTCCCGCGTATGCGGGATTAATCCGGGCGCCGGCATCGACCACCCGGATGCAGTCCAAAGAGGAGGAACATTGGCCACCATCACCATGAAGGAGCTGCTCGAGGCGGGAGTTCACTTCGGGCACCAGACCAAGCGCTGGAATCCCAAGATGAAGGAATACATCTTTGGGGAGCGCAACGGCATTTACATCATCGATCTGCAGAAGACCCTCAAGCTCTTCAAGGACGCGTCGAAGTTTGTCACCGATCTGTGCGCCAGCGGCAAAACGATTCTCTTTGTCGGCACCAAGCGCCAGGCGCAGGACGCCGTCGCGGAAGAGGCAGCGAGGGCCAGCATGCCCTATGTGAACCAGCGGTGGCTGGGTGGGCTGCTCACCAACTGGGTGACTGTGCAGAAGTCGGTGAAGCGCCTTCAGGAATTGGACGAGATGGCGACCGATGGCCGCTACGACCTGCTCACCAAGAAGGAAGTGATCCGGCTGGAGCGGGAGCGGAAGCATTTGCAGGCCAACCTGGCCGGCATCAAGACGATGAAGCGCCTGCCTGATGCGATCTTCGTGGTGGATTCGAACAACGAAGCCATCGCGGTGAAGGAAGCGCGCAAGCTGGGGATTCCTGTGGTGGCCGTGGTCGACACCAACTGCGATCCCACGGTGGTGGATTATGTGATCCCCGGCAACGATGACGCGCTGCGCGCGATTCGCCTGTTCACCTCGAAGATTGCAGACTCTGCAGCCGAGGGCGTGAACCTGGTGGGCGACAAGGCCTTCGCGGAAGAGCAGCCCGCGGCCCCTGAGGGCGAGACTGCTGAGCCCGAGGCCGAGGCATCCTCGACCGATGACGTCGATTTTGAAGCGCAAGTGAGCGGCGTGCGCAAGGCTCCGGCCACCGCAGAGGCGCTTGAAGAGGCCGAAGTAGCGGAAGGCTTTTAATCTTAATTGCGCGTTTCGGCGCGCATCATGACGAAAGCGTGGCCGCCGAATTGAAGGTCACGCTTTTTTCATGCCGGGAAATGCCCGGCCGGAATATTGGAGAATAGAAAAGCGAGATGACAACTGTGACAGAGAAGATTGATGCAAAGTTGGTGAAGGATCTGCGCGAGAAGTCCGGCGCACCCATGGGCGACTGCCTGAAAGCTTTGCAGGAGACGAAGGGAAACATCGAAGACGCGTTCGTCGTGCTGCGCAAGCGGGGCATGGCTTCGGCGCAGAAGAAGGCTGCCCGCACCACCAACGAAGGCGCTGTGGGTACTTACATCCACGCCGGCGGCAAAATCGGGGTGCTGCTCGAAGTGAATTGCGAGAGCGACTTTGTGGCGCGCACCGAGGATTTCCAGGAGCTGCTGAAGGACATAGCGATGCACATCGCGGCCAGCGATCCGCGCTATGTAAAGCCTGAAGATGTGACCACCGAGGATCTGGAACGGGAGAAGGAAATCTATCGCGCGCAGGCTGCCGCGACCGGCAAGCCGGCCCCGGTCATTGAGAAGATCGTCGACGGCAAGATGGCGAAATTCTACGAAGAGGTCTGCCTGCTGGAGCAGCCATTCATCAAGGATCAGGCCATCAGCATCAAGGAACTCATCGCGCAGAAAGTCGGCAAGCTCGGCGAGAACATTACCGTGCGGCGTTTTGCGCGGTTCAAGGTAGGCGCGCCCGATTGGACCGTGGGGCAGACCAAACCGGTCGAAACTGCTGCCGAGTAATTTCCGCAAGTTCCAAAACATTCAGGCCCGGAGCGATTGCTTCGGGCCGTTGCTTTTGGCGAGAGAGCAGTGCGACAGGCTCAACGGCACTCGATGTTGCAGCGGGTTTACTCTCCGGGATTAGCGGTAACGCGCCGAATGCCAGGAACTGGTGTGACCGGAACCCGCGGCTTGCCAGGCGCGCCAGGAGCGGAGGCCACGGAAGGTTTTTCCAGCGCTGGTGAGGGAACCGCCGGCGCACTTCTTGCCTCAAGCATCCGACTGTCCGGCTGCTCGCCGGGGAACTGCTCGTCGGGCGTATTGGCGATGGCTGCCCGCATGAAGGTGATCCAGATGGGCAACGCGGCGCGCGCTCCGGTCTCCTTGTTGCCCAGCGATTCACGGCTGTCGTAGCCGATCCACACGCCGCAGGTGACCGAGGGTGAGAAGCCGACAAACCAGGCGTCGGTGAAGTCGCTGGTCGTGCCGGTTTTGCCGCCGAGAGCGTGATTCAGTTGCGCGACAGCGGCGCCGGTGCCGCGATCCGTGACCGCGCGCAACAGCGTCATCATGGCGCGCGCAGTATCCTGGCTAATCACCTCGTTTACTGCGGGCCGTTCCTGCCACAGCGTGATGCCATCGTAGTTCTCGACTTTGCGAATCATGCGCGGCGTAACGCGGATGCCGTCATTGGGAAACACAGAGTATGCGTCCACCTGTTCCTGAAGCGTGATGTCGGCTGCGCCGAGCGCCACCGGCAGATACGGCGGGATCTCAGAGGTCACGCCGAAACGCCGCGCCGTTTCGATGACCTTGCGAATGCCGGCGCGGGCCGCCAGCTTGACGGCAGGGACATTGCGCGACTCGGCAAAGGCGTTGACCAGTGTCATCGCGCCCTTGAAGTCATTCTCATAATTATGCGGCGAGTAGCTTCCGAAGCTCACGGGCGCGTCGACGATGATGTCCATCGGCTTGGCGCCTTGTTCAATCGCGGTGGTATAGACGTAGGGCTTGAAGCTGGAGCCGACCTGGCGTTGGGCTTGCGTCGCGCGATTGAATTGAGAAAGCTGAAAGTCGCGGCCGCCCACCATGGCGAGCACGTCGCCGGTGGTGTTGTCGATTGCCATCAATGAGCCCTGGGCGCCGGAATCCTGTTCCAGCGTGGCACGGTAGGCGCCGTCCGCAACCGTATTGGTAAGGTGGACGTAAATGACGTCTCCCGGCTTGACCAGTGAATCGCCGTAGCGCTGGCCCGTCCACTGCCAGTCAGCGGGAAGCAGAACTACATCACCGGTACCAACGCGGGCGTGCACCTCCAGCGGGAGCACGCGGGTGACGAGTGCATGCGCATAGTCGCCGGGATTGCTGGCGACGGACCAATCCGAGTGACGGTAATTGGCCAGCGTGTAGCCTTCCTTCAGCACATTTTCGAGCTTGCCCGTCCAACCTTTGCGGCGTTCATACGTAGCCAGGCCGTCGGCTACCGCGCGATTGGCGGTCTGCTGCAAATCGAGATCGAGGGTGGTCTCGATGCGAAGGCCGTCTTCGTGCACCTCTTCGGTTCCAAATTGTTTCTCGAGCTCGCGGCGAACTTCCTCCTGAAAATAGGGCGCTACGGATTGATCCGGTTGCGAAATGTGCAAGCCCAGGGGCGCCTCGCGCGCCTTTTCAGCCTGCTGATGGGTGATGACGCCGTCCGACTCCATCTCGCTGAGGACGAGGTTCCGGCGGCGGAGCGCTCTTTCAGGATTCAGCAGCGGCGAGTAGGCAACCGGACCCTTGGGAAGACCCGCGAGCAGAGCCGCCTCAGTCAGGTTCAGATCTTTCGCGTGCTTGCCGAAGTAGAACTCCGACGCGGCTTCGAATCCGTACATGCCGCTGCCCAGATAAATCTGGTTGCCATAGAGGGTGAAGATTTGCTGCTTGGTGAATGCGCGCTCAATCTGGATCGCGAGATAAGCCTCTTGCAGTTTTCGCGTCGCAGTGCGCTCGGGCGAGAGGAACAGGTTGCGCGCCAGCTGCATGGTCAGCGTGGAGGCACCCTGCGCGCGGCCGTGGCTGCGCAGGTCGTGAAGCAGCGCGCCGGCGATGCGCATGACGTTGACGCCCCAGTGCGACTCGAAGCTCTTGTCTTCGATCGAGATGACGGCTTCGCGAAGGATGGGGCTGAAATCGTCGTAATTGACAACGACGCGGCGCTGCAGGGCAAACGATCCGATCACGCGGCCCTTGCGATCATACAGATCGGTGGTCGTCGAAGGCCGGTACTGCTCGAGGTCGTGGATCTGCGGCAGGTCGGCGGAGTAAACCAGGATGAGCCCGGCCATGGAGCCGGTTGTAATCGAGAGAAAAAGGAGAGCCGTGAGAGCTGCCTTGCCCACCAGCTTTCGCTTTGGCGCTGGGGCTTTCCGCTTTTCGGCATCGCGGATATGCGTTCGGCCCATGCCGCGCTGCGGGTATGTTGAATTGGGATTGGCAGCCAAAATCTACAGCCTCGCAGGAATCCCGACGAGCCGGATAGGATTGCCCCAGCTCAAGGCTAGCATGGCAGCGTTAAGGCAAAGCTGCAACATGCCCGGCTTTGTACCACGCAGGACAAGAGCGGTAAACTGTCTGAATTTTACCCGTTTTTGGACTTCAGGATCGCCAGCGCCTTATCGAGGGTTTCGTCGCCTTTTGGGGCCGGCGATTCCACATCGAAGTCGTCATCGGCGTTCTGCCCGGCCGTAACATTCGGGGTGACAGCTTCGTCCTGGATCTTCTTGCCGTCGGGCCCTTCATACTTGGCCACCGTGAGCAGAAGTGCCGCACCGTCAGGGAGTTCGAGCGTTTTCTGAACCGATCCTTCACCAAATGTGCGTTCGCCCACCACGTCGCCGCGTTTCGAGTCCTTTACCGCGTCCGCGGTCAGCTCGGCCGCTCCGTACGTACCGCGATTGACGAGCACCGCCAGCGGAGCCGAGGTGATGGATTTGGAGGGATCAGCGGCAAAGGTCTGGGCCGGGAATTTCTGTCCCTCGAGGGTAGCAAGGGTGCCCTGATTGATGAAGAAGTTTGCCAGGCGAAGTCCTTGTGCTGCATCGCCTTCAGAGCAATCCCTCAAGTCGAGCAGGACCTTTTCGGATTTGCCCGCGGATTTGAGCTTCGAGGCAATCTCATTGACACGCTGCTCGCTGAGGGTGCCCGGCTTCAGATAAAGGATGGTCGAGTTGTCGTACTGCTGTTCATTCAGCGCAGGCGGTTCGGTGACCGAGCGGATCAGGGTCATTTTGTCGGGATCGGGTTTGTGGCGCCGAACAACTGATATGTCAACCTGGGAACCGGGTTTGCCTTCGAGCATGAGCCGGATTACGGCGAGGGAAAGGTCGCGGGTAGACTCGTCGCCAATCGATTCAATGACATCGCCGTCGGTCAAATGAGCCTTATCGGCCGGCGAACCGGGCTCGACGGTGACGATATCGGCGTAACCAAACCGCTTGGAGACGGTGATGCCGATCTGGGCCACGCCCGTGCTCGGCCGGTCCTTGTAAATCTTGTACTCAGCTGCAGTTAGGTAACTGGAGTCGGGATCGAGCGATTCCAGCAGGCCATGCAGGGCCCCGGTGGTGACGTGATCGATATTTGGCTCGGTGACGTAATCGCTTTGGATTCGTTTGAGAACCTCGGCATACACGTGCATTTGCCGATAGGCGCCATCCTGCTCGCCGCCGGCGTGAACGCCGAAAAAGCCGAACTGCCCGAGGGTGAACCCCAGGACGAGGGCTGCGAAAACAGCGAGGGCCAACACGAACACCAAGCGTTGAAAGAATCGAGACACACACACCACCACGCCGGCCCCGGGGGAACAAAGGCCGCACATTCTATAGACGCAATGATAACCCAAGGGGAGGCGCGGGAAGCGCATTCGAAATGAGAGCGTAGAATCGGTTTTTCAACAAAAGGAGATGCGGCTGATGCGCTGGGGGACTGCTGGCGGCCCGAAGTCGGCCAGACAGTGCAGGCAAAGAGCTTTCGCGATTGCCAGGAAGTGCTTCACATTGGCTGCGCTGCCAGGGGTGATTTTCGCTTGTCTCGCGCCGGCTCTGCGCGGCCAAGGCGGGCCCCAGGTCGACTTTACCCAGTCGCCCGGGCAAGCCGGGGCTTTCGATTTTGTCGAAGTTACGGCACAGGTTGCAAACCCAACCTTCTCGAATCCATTCACCGAGGCGTCGTTGGTTGGAGACTTTGCGCCAGATGGTTCGAGCCAGCGGATCATGGTTGCGGGGTTCTGCGATTCCAGGGATGGAAGCGTGTTCCGGATCCGCTTCATGCCGGACAAGCCCGGCGAGTACGCGTTCCACGTCGCGCTGAAGATGGGCACTGCGACGAAGGAGTACAGCGGGAAATTCACAGCGACCGACGAGCGGCGCAAAGGACCCATCCGCGATGATCCGAAGTATCCGTGGAGCTTCGTCTGGCAGGGAACGGGTGAGCACTACTTTTTCAACGGCACCACCGCCTATTGGATTCTTGGCTGGCGCGATGAGCACACGATTGAATACAGCATCGACAGGCTGACACGGCTCAAAGTGAATCGCATGCGCGTGACTCTCGCCGGCAGGACGAGCACGTTTTACGGCGAGCCGGTGATGAACGGCGCGCGGTGGAGCATGCTCCTCGAGCCCTGGCCGGCGAAAGACATTCACGACTTCACCCATCCGGGATTCGACTACACCCGCTTCAACATTGCGTACTGGCAAAAATTCGACCGCATGCTGCGCTATGCGCGCGAGAAGAACATGATCGTCTCGATCGTGCTGGGGATGAACGATGAGCACGATCATCCGGCGGCAGGCAGCGAGGACGAGCATCGCTATCTGCGCTACGCGGCGGCACGGCTCGGAGCATTCTCGAACATCACGTGGGACATGGGAGACGACCTCGACGGCTTCCGCGACGATGCGTGGACCCATGACACCGGAACGCTGATCGAGGAACTGGATCCCTATCACCACCTGGCGACGAGCCACCCGGTGAAGACGACCCACCAGGATCGCGGATCGAGCTGGTTCGGGTTTACGTCGTACCAGGACTGGTCGCGCGATCAGCACGCGCTCATGCTCGAGTCGCGCAGGCTGCAGGAGAAGGCAGGCCGCATCATTCCGCAGACCAACGAAGAGTACGGCTATGAGGATCACTATCCCGAGTGGGCGGCTGCGGGTTCTGATTCTGCCGATGTGCTGCGAAGAACAGCGTGGTCGATCTACATGGCCGGGGGATACCAGACTGCGGGCGAGAGCGCGCGTCGGGGCACGAACATATGGCCCGATACGGGCGGCGGCTGGATGAACGGCCGCGGCGACGACACGCAGACCATGTTTTTGGGATACGGGCACATCGTGGACTTCTTTACCAGCTTCGACTGGTGGAAGGCGAATCCGCACGATGAGCTGGTGAATGCAGGGAACTGGTGCCTCGCCGATGTGGGCAGCGCATATGCGGTGTATCTGCCCCACGGCGGCAAGGTCACGGTGCAACAGGCGCCGGGAACGTACCGTGGTGAGTGGTTCAACGCCGCGAGCGGGCAGTGGATTCCTGTTGAGGGAACCATCAATGGCCCATCTTGGAGCGCTGCCGGACCGCCGGAAGACACGGGCTGGCCGGGTGTGCAGGACTGGGCGTTGCTGCTCAGGAAGCAGTAGGACGACGGGATGCGGTTCGCCACTGACGGATGCGAACAACTTAGCGATCTGAAAACTTAGACAGGTTTGCCCGGCCTCCCTGCGAGCCAATTCGTCACATACCTATTGCGAAAATAGGTATGCCGCACCTATACTCGCGCGAGTATGACCAAGAACTCCGACCACCGCGATCTTTTCTCAGGCGCGCTGGAACTGATGATCCTGCACTCGCTTCGGCTGAAGCCGATGCATGGCTATGCTCTCGTGAAGCACATCCGGCAGGTGTCTGATGATCTGCTTCAGATCGAAGAGGGATCTCTCTATCCCGCGCTGCAAAGAATGCTGAAGCAAGGATTGCTGGATTCGGAGGCCGGCGTTTCCGCCAAGGGCCGCCCCACCCGTATCTACAGGCTGACGAAAGCGGGCCGCCGGCGGCTCGAACAGGAGTTCTCGAGCTTCGAGAAGATGTTTGCCGGAATTACGCGCGTGCTTGCGGTTGCCAAGGTCTAGGAGGTCTCGATGGGCTGGCCTTTCATTCGCCGCCGACGGTACGCCGATCTCTCTGTCTCGATACAGGAACACCTGGAAGAAAAGGTGGACGAGCTGATGGAAAGCGGCATGTCCCGCGAAGAGGCGACGCGAACTGCGAAGCGCGAATTCGGAAACGTAACGCTCTACGAACAGCAAAGCCGCGAAGTGTGGCAGCGGGCCAACCTGGAAAGCATTGCGATGGACGTGCGGTTTGCGATCCGGCAGCTGCGAAAATCACCCGGGTTTACATTCATGGCGGTTCTGATCATGGCTCTTGGGATCGGGGCAAACACAGCCATCTTCAGCGTCGTTCATGCCGTGCTGCTGGAGCCCTTGCCCTATCAGGATCCCGATCGCCTCGTGCATCTCTGGCACGTTCCGCCGCAATCGAGTTTCCCCGGCATGACGCAGTTTGCCGTCTCGGCAGCCAATTTCCTCGACTGGCAGAAGCAGAACACTGTCTTCAGCGGGATGGCTCTCGGGAGTGGCGGCGGATTCGATCTCACCGGGCAGGGCAAGCCGGAGAGCATCGCCGTCGGCACGGTCAATTACAATTTCTTTTCCTTGCTCGGCACGCAGCCCATTTATGGACGCGTGTTTGTGCCGCAGGAAGATCAGCCAGGCCACGACCACGAAATCATCCTCACGTACAAGCTATGGCAGTCGCGATTCGGAGCGGATCCCAACGTGGTGGGCAGATCCGTGACGCTCGATGGCAGCCCCTACATCGTTGTTGGAGTGATGGGCCCCAAGATGACCAAGCCTGATTTTGCGCAGGCTTGGGTCCCGCTCGGTCTCACTCAGGAAGAAGCCGCGGTGCGTGGCGAGCATCATTATTATGCAATCGCGCGCTTGAAGCCGGGCGTTTCCATTGCGCAGGCGCAAGCCGAGATGAACACCATCTCTCACCGTCTCGAACAGGCATATCCGGCCGATGACAAGGGGTGGGGCGCCGTGGTCATATCGATGCGCGACGAACTCGTTGGCGACGTGCGTCCGGCGTTGCTGATGATGCTCGGCGCCGTTGGCTTCGTGCTTCTCATTGCCTGCGCCAATGTGGCCAACCTCATCTTCGCCCGGGCTCTCAGCCGGCGCAAGGAAATCTCGATCCGTTCCGCACTTGGCGCGAGCCGCGGCCGCATCGTCCAGCCATTGCTCACCGAGGCGGTTCTGCTCTCGCTGTGTGGCGGCGTATTCGGTCTCGTTCTGGCGCACTTCGGCATCGATCTGCTGGTTAAATTCTTTGCCGACAAGCTGCCTCGCATGGGCGATATCGGACTCAGCAACACGGTTCTTGTCTTCACGCTGGTTCTCTCCATAGCAACCGGGCTGCTCTCCGGCATTCTGCCTGCCTGGAGCATGATCAAGGCGGATGTAAGCGAGGCACTCAAGCAGGGCGTGGGACGTCTCGATAGCGACTCGGGCAGTGGATTGACCCGCTCCGTACTGGTCTCGGTTGAAGTCGCACTCTCTCTCGTTCTCTTTATCGGCGCCGGGCTCATGCTGCGCAGCCTCTGGAATCTCCAGGCGGTCGATCCGGGCTTCGATCCGCACCATACCCTGACGGCGACCCTCGAAATTCCACGACACCAATTCACCACGCCCGTGCAGGAGTCGCAGTTCCTGGACCAGTTGGTGGCCCGCATTCGCGCCCTCCCGGGAGTCGAAGGCGCGGGGACAGTGGACAATTTGCCGCTGCAAGGCGGCTCAAATCAGCCCGTGGCGATCGAGGGACGGCCCGTGGTTCCGATGTCGGAACAGCCCGAGGTCTCGGTCCGCGTGGTCACTCCGGGATATTCCAGCGCCATGCGGATCCCGCTTCTTGAAGGAAGGGATATTCAGCAGAGCGATAGCGCAAATTCCGAGGCGGTCGTGGTCATCAGCAAGTCGATGGCGAACCAGTTCTGGCCGCATGAGAGTGCTATCGGCCACCATCTCAAACTGACTTTTCTTCCCGACAAGGAGCGCACCGTGGTCGGTGTCGTCGGCGATGTGAAGCAGCAAGGCCTCGACAGCGCGGCAGGAATCGCGACGCTCTACTATCCGGCCGCGCAGACGGGCGACTCATCGATGGGTCCATGGCGTCCGTTCTCGATGTCTTTGGTGGTGCGAACCCAAAACGCGCCGGAAACCCTCACTCCGGTCATCACGAACGTGGTGGGACAGGTGAACAGCTCCATCCCGCTCGACAACGTGATGACGCTTGATGCGTGGATCGGCAGCAACCTCACGCAGCCGAGCTTCAACATGCAGCTGCTGGCTATCTTCGGATTGCTGGCGCTGGTGCTCTGCGCGATCGGGATCTACAGCGTGCTGGCTTACGCAGTGAAGCGCCGCATGCGCGAAATCGGCTTGCGTCTCGCATTCGGGGCTTCGCTCCGGCACGTGGCTGCCGAAGTCATCGCGCAGGGAATGAAGCCAACGCTGATTGGCATCGGAGTGGGCCTTGCTGCGGCGATCGCCATGGGCCATGTGGTGGCGAGCCTGATCTACGGAGTGAGCGCGCGTGATTTTGCGACGTTCGTCGCCGCAACGTTGATTATTGTCGTCATCGCGTTCGGGGCAAGCATTGTTCCAGCGCTACGCGCCACCCGCGTCGATCCGCTCAAAGTTCTGCATGAGGAATGAATTCCCTTCACAGCGCGATTCGCCGATTCTTATCACTGATTGAAGCGCATTAGATGCGCCTGTACCGTGTCGCGATGTCTGCGATTTGCGCATGAGAAGCCCCTTCTCGCAGCGGTATGCCCCTATTTTCGGCCGAAATCACGGTGACGGTCTCCCCACCTGCATCGAATGGCATGAGCGCACCGTACGAGCCCGTGCGATCTCTAAATAAAGGAGGAAGAAAATGAGAGGGATCCTTGCAGTGATTCTCGTCGCAGGGCTTTCGACCGTGGCCCGGGCGGCGGATAATCCGGCGGCTAGTGAAAAGCTCGACCATCGTCTGGATTCTGCGCGCAACACAATTGAACAAATTATGTCTGTCCCGGATAAGGCGATTCCAGACAAGATTGCCCGCAAGGCAGTTTGCGTGGGTGTGGTGCCCAGCGTGGTGAAAGGTGCATTCGTGGTCGGGGCCGAGTACGGGCAGGGCGTGGTGACTTGCCGTACAAGTAGCGGTGCCTGGAGCGCGCCGGTGTTTATCAGACTGGCCGGAGGTTCATTCGGATTGCAGGCGGGCGGACAGGGAACGGACCTGGTCCTTGTTGCGGTCAATCGCCGGGGAATGCAGGCGTTGCTGAAAGATAAAGTGAAGATCGGAGCCGACGCTTCTGCGGCCGCCGGTCCGGTGGGCAGAACTGCGCAGGCCGCGACCGATGTGAGCATGCGAGCCGAACTGCTCACCTGGTCGCGCAGCCGTGGCATCTTTGCCGGTATCGATCTGAACGGCGCTTCCATCAGCCAGAACAAGCGCGATACAGACGATATCTACGGCGGCGGCCATTCGTTTGAGCAAATCCTGCATGGCGGAGTATCGCCGACCAGAGCAGAGCGCCCGTTTCTTGAGGATGTCTCGCGGTATTTTGGCACCACAGTAGCGAGCCGCTAATCCTGGAATCCGCGGACAGCGCCACGTTGTCCGCGGACCGCGATTCGACCTGCGATCTCCGAAAGATTGCTTTCAATTCCCTCGATGGCGCTTCTTCAAGAAGCTCATGTGCCTCGGGCTGCTTGTGAAAGGTGGGCGGCGAAACTCTGCCGTTTGCCGGAACCGCTCGCTTCCTTCCCTTGGTATCAGGCTTTCAGGATCCGGGCCTGGTAATTCGAAGCTGACCAACTCGCAGAGAAACGAACCAATTCTCCGTAAACCGACACTTCGCTGCCAGAGGATGCAAGCTGCTGCGAGTACTCTGGATGAGTTCTTCGTCCAGATATGAATCCGAACCTTGAGCAAAATACGGGGACGCTGCACGGTTTGCGCGCGCATGTGCTGGAAAACAGTCTTCTTCGAGTCGTGATCCTGCCGGAGGCCGGCGCGAAGATTTGGCAGATCCACTACAAACCCCTCGCCGCCGATTTGCTCTGGAACCATCCAGCCCTGCCGCCGGCCCGACAGCCACTCTATGCCTCCTACGACGACACCTGGAGCGGCGGATGGGATGAACTCTTTCCCAACGATGAGGCCATCGATTTGGAGGGTTGCAATTTGCCGGATCATGGCGAATTGTGGACCGGAAATTGGGAGCTTGACCGGAGGGCGCTCGATGATGGTGGGGAAGCGCTCCATCTCCGGTTTTGCACTCCGGTAAGCTGTTTTCTTTTTGAGAAGACGGTCGCGCTTTGGCCAGATCGCGCGGTGCTCGAAGTAAAGTACCGGCTCACGAACCAGGGAACAGCGCGATTCCCATTTCTTTTCAAGCTGCATCCAGCCTTCGCCGTATCGGCGCACCACCGAATCGATTTTCCGGCGATGACTGTACGGAGAGAGCCCGATTTTCCAGGCACTCTCGAAGGCGCGCCTCTGATCTTTCCCTGGCCCCATGCCCCCCTCGGCGATGACACGCTCGATCTGCGACAGGTGCCCGATCATCGATCGGGTGCAGTGCATTTCTTTTACGGGACCGAGTTGGCAGCGGGATGGTGTGGCGTCACCGACCAGGCTCGGCGCTTGTCGGCAGCGATTCGCTTCGACCCCGAGGTCTTCTCGACCTGCTGGCTGTTTGCGACCTACGGCGGATGGCGGGACCTGAATGTTGCGGTGCTCGAACCCGCGACCGGCTACCCATTCAATGTGCGAGCCATGATCGATGCCGGACAAGCTCGATGGCTTGAGCCAGGCGAGATGCTGGAGACGACCGTGCTCTTCTCCGTTCAGGAAGGGCTGAGGTCTGTTGGAGGAATCAACGAAGACGGCTTCATCGTCGAAGGGAAGTAGGTTTTCAGTTGCTGACGTTCGCTGACTCCTGCGTTCCGGCCGGTGTCTCGATGGAAAGCAGGATTGCGGCCGCAATGGCGACGACCGCTCCTGCCGATTGCATCCAGGTCAGCCGTTCCCCGAGAAATGCGACTGCCAGCACAATGGTCAGAAGCGGGTAGAGCGCGATCAGCGAGATGACGATCGAGGCCTTTCCGCCTGATTCGAGCGCGCGAAAGCTGGTCCAGGCTCCGAGTCCGTTGAGCGCGCCGCCCGCAACGGAGCAGATCACGACGAGAGATCCCAGTTTCCAGCCGGGTCGCGTGACCACGAGAATTGCGGCTGTCAGCGCCACCATGGCCCAGCAAAACCATAGAAACGATCGCTCGCTCGAAATCCGGTTCGTCGAGAGCTTTTGCGTCACGCCGGTGATGCCCCAAAGAACGAGCGCTGCGATCGCAAACGCCAGCCATAGATGCATTCTGTTTTCCCCTTTCTATGCGCTGAGCAAAAAAATGGCGATGAACGCCAGCAAAAGGCCGAACCACTGCGTGCGACCAAGCCGTTCGTGAAGGAAAGTCATCGCCAGAAACACGGTAACCATCGGAAACAGTGCCGTCACGGGGGCAACGACCGATGCTTTTCCGCCCACCACCATGGCCTGGAAAAAGAAGATGTTCCCCACGCCGCCGAGAATGCCTGTGAGAAAAGCCCAGAACACGCCAACTCTGCGGATTTCTTTTGATTCATGGCTGCCGCTCCGATGCACAGTCCAGGCAACGAACACCATGAGCGGTACGAGGCCGGCGGTATAGAGCACCTGGTTCACATAGGCGTCCATGCCGGCCGATGCGATCTTGGATACGAAGCCCCAGGTGCCCCAAAGCACAATGGTGACAAGGGACCACAACAGCCAGGCCGGAAGCCTTCCTGATGGATGGGTTTGGTTCACTTGGGATCGTCTGCTCCGCGCTGAGGATACCGGCGATGGGAGTTGAGGTGCAATGGCCGAGGCGTTGGGATGATCATGTTTTGCAGATCATTCTTTCGTTCTGCGGTTCAGGCCGCGATGACTGGCTGGCGCGGGTTTTATGATCGGACCGGACTCCATGACCGGGCGGGAGAACTTGCATGAAGATTGTCTCTGTCGAAGCGATTCATTTGCGCGCTGAAGATCCGCTGATCGAGCTCTTCGATGGCTCGTACGACGACTGTGTTCTGGTGGTGCGTACCGATAATGGACTCGTCGGAATCGGAGAAACCGAATCGCTTGCGCCGGCGATTCAGGCGATTGTGCGCGGTCCATCGGCGCACAATCACGCTCGATCTCTCTCCGCGGTCCTGGTTGGCGCAGATCTCAGCGACCCGGTCGAGCTGTGGTATCGGATGTTTGAGTCGACGGACTATGTGGGGCGCCGTGGGTTGGCGATGCATGCGATTGGCGGTGTTGACCTGGCACTGTGGGATCTTCAAGGCAAAATCACGGGCAAGCCAGTCCATGAATTGATTGGCGGAGCGAAACGCGATCGGCTACCTGCTTATGGAACGATCTACCCGATGGCGAAAACGCCGGAGGAGGTTCGCGCACAGATAGCCGAGGGACAGGCAAAGAATTTGCGCCATTTCAAGTTTGCGGCTGATCCGTGGTGGCTCGACGACATTTCTCTGACCGGGCGGCTGCTTGTGGCAGCCCGTGCAGAGGCAGGCGATGCGGCGCATCTCATCGTCGATGCCGCGCTGTCTTACCGAACGGCTGCCGAGGGCCTTCGACTCTTCCCGGCGTTTCGCGACGTGGGCATCTGGTTCCTTGAAGCCCCACTACCGCTCGACGATGTGGAAGGCCACCTGGAGATGAGCCGGCACGGCATCCCCACCGGTGTCGGCGATCTTGGACTGACACATGTCCGCGAATTCATCGAGATGATGGACCATGGCGGCGCCAGCATCTGCCAGCCCGACATTTCCCAGGTGGGAGGGTTCACGGGCATTCTGCAGATTGCAGCGGCGGCTTACGAGCGAGGCAAGCGCGTCATCACGCACGGCTATAAAACCAACATTGAGATTGCAGCGAATCTTCACTTCCTGGCCGCACAGCCAAATGTGGAACCGCTGGAGTTTTCGCTCAGTCACTCTCCGTTGCGGTGGCACACGACGCACGAGCACTTTCCTGTGGAAGACGACGGGTGTGTGCGGGTTCCGACGGCGCCGGGATTGGGCGTCACACTGAACGAGGAGACAATCGAGCGGTATCGATTCTCGCAATAGGGCCAAATTGCCCTGAGGCCTGTGGTCTTTTCAACTCACGCGCAACATCATTTTGAGCGTTGTTCCGGGGGACGAACTCATGCGATCGAACGCTTCCTGTCCGGCTTCGAGCGGCATTTCGACGGTCCACGGGGTGATGTCGATTGCGCCTGCCGTGAGCAGCGCCAGGGAGCGTTCGAAGTCCACCGGCGTATAGGCAAAGGACATGGCGACGCGATGCTCTTTCCGGATACTGGTCACGAAATCGATCTCGCTGCGCTCCTGGCTCAAACCCAGCAATACGACGAGGCCGCCCGGCCTGCAGAGATCAAAAGCGGCCTGGCGCGCCGCCCCGACGCCGCTTGCATCGAGCACGAGATCGAGACCGTGCCCCGCAAAGCGCCTCGCCTCTGACCTGCCTTCCTCCGTTGCGACGTTGACGGCAAGCGCAGCACCCATTTCGCGCGCGACCCCGAGCCGAACATCGCTGACATCCTGCACGAGCACGTCTTTGATTCCCAGCCGCTGAGCTACCAGGAGAGCAAGCGAGCCCATGGTGCCGCCGCCGACAATTCCTAAACGCGAAAAGGGCGCCGGTGCTGCGATGCGGAACAGGTGCACGATATTGGCAAGCGGTTCGACCATGACGGCCTGCGCTTCCGAAAGACCTTCGGGCACGTCGTGAATCTGCGACTCGGGCACGGAGACAAACTCGGCGTAGCAGCCGGCTGTGCGATCCATGCCTAACAGACGCCAACTCGAACAGAGGTTTTGAGCGCCGCTCAGGCAGGCCGTGCAGCGGCGGCAACTGATAAGCGGGTTGACAACGACACGCCGGCCGTCGCCGCGTTGGCCTATAAGTTCGTGGCCCAGAACCAGGGGAGGGACCCGGCGGCGGCTGTGGCCCAGGAACCCGGAAATGTCGGAGCCGCATATCCCCGCGGCCAGAACGGCAATTTCAGTTTCGCCGTTGGATGTTTCCGGACGCGGCACCTCTTGCATTTCGACACGATGTGGCGCGGTATAAACGAGAGCGCGCAATTTGGTTTTTTCCCCCTTCTCAAGCCGGCAAGCTCTGTTCCCATGATCCGGCGTCGGCCGAACCCCAGCGTTGTGGTTGGCGCGCATAGGCGCGAGGGGTGCAGTGCATGTACTTCTTGAAAACTGATGCGAAGTAAGCTGGATTGCAGAAACCGCAGCGCTCAGCAACTTCAGCCACGTGAAAACGCGGATCGAGCAGCAGCCGCTTGCTCATTTCGAGTCTCTGTCGAATGAGAAAATCTTCCAGCGTGTGGCCGGCAGTGCGGCTGTAAACGCGGCCCAGATGTCCGGCGGAAAGGCGGAGGCTCTTCGCGATCACGTGGATGGTGGCCTTGTCCGGGCCAATTTCGGTGACCAGGCGTTGTGTCTCGCTCACGATCTTCTGGTCGCGGCGGCTGAAGAGCTGGAGAACCTGAACACGTAGTTGTTCGACAAAGCCGCGAAACGCCTCGGCCATCAGAAACGAGTTGGCAGAACCCATGATGATCTGGATGGCTCGCTGCCGAGACTCATTGAGATATTCGGCCGCGATGCCCAGGGCTGCGATTTCGCGTGCGAGATGCTCACACGCCCACGTGAGGAGTCCGCGGCTCTGTTGCAATTGCGCAACCGTTGGCGCTGTCGGTGTTGCAGCCGAGAGAAACCCGCGCAGCGCGCTGGCGAGGGCGGCAGAGTCAGCAGCTTGCAACGCTTTGATAACCTGGGCGAGCGCCTGGGCAGGTTGTTGCTGCCGCTCCGGAAGGTTTTCAAACCAGTTGAGGGTGGAGTGGCCCGCGTCGAGCGCCGAGGCCGCTTCATGATAAGCACGCAACATTTGCGTGGGCTGCCCATGCGATGCACTTACTCCGATGCGCGCGTCCATCCGGCCTTGGGAACGCGCCGTGCGCAAGAGCGCCTGGGCCATCTCCTCCACAGCGATCCGCTCGTGATTTGAACCACGCGACTTCTGTGCCGTAAAGATGCACATGACTCCCGGCGACACCACCGTTGCAATCGTATTGGGCCAGCTCTGGCACCGGTCCTCGATCATTCCGCACACTCGGACCAGGTTAAGCTGGCTGCCAACCTGATCCGGCGCGAGCAAGCCCGAAGTCAGAACCCCCGACGCCGCTCGGCCGGGGTGGTCATTGGGATCCTGTAACCGCAACAGCAGAACCCGATCCGGAAACCGCTCCAACCCGACACTCTTCGAGAGATGACGCAGTGCATCCATGCGCTGTTTGTCGTCATCGTTGATCGTTCCGGACAAGAGCATCTCCGCGAGCTCGCGGCGGTCGAGCGATAGCTCCCGCTCGCGCATCTGCTGGAACTCGCGCATGATCTCGAGCCGTTTCCAGGCATTCCCGAGGTATCGAGCGAAAACCTCTAGCATGCGCACCATCTCTGCCAGTTGCGCGGTGGTGACCACGGGGACGCGGAAGTAGGCGTCTTCCAGCTTTGCCATGTCGATGTGCGGCTGGCCCTCGAGTGCCTCGCGCACGCGTTTGAAGCCGTCGGCGGTCGGCGGTTCGGTGAGCACCTGCCCGCTGAAGAGCGTACCGAGGTATCGCCCTTCAGAGACGACAGGTATGGCAATATCCGTCAGGCCCACATGGCAGGGATACACCTGGCTGCGGCACGTGGTCCGGCAGCGCTCCTTGGCAGGTTTATCGCTGCGCGCGCAGGTTTGTTCTTCATGGGCGCCGAATCCGTGCACCAGGTCGCAAAAATATGTGCTGGGGCTGGGCGAACTGCGGCCCTGCGCCGCAGTTCCATCGAGCTGCAACTGCACCAGGGCGTCTCCGGTATTGACGCGCGGCCCCTGCGAGGGGTCGAAAAGCTCCAGGTCTTCGGCCCACATGAGCTCCACGTTTCGAATGGGGCTCGAACTGTTCAACAGCACCAGGAAATACTCAAACAGCTCCAGATCTTTTTTGAATTCCTGTTTGAGCGTGTCACTCAGAGCGGGCTTTTGTTTTTTCATGGGGAAGGCCCTCGCTAGCTGCAGCTCGGCGTTGCCCATCTTAATCGTCGGAATGAAGGCGCGAACACTAAAAAGTCGGCCCGAATGATCGATTTTTTGGCTCGACTATCAAAATTTTGATGGAAGGCCGCGGCTCGGTGCTTATCAAGGATGAGCGCGAATCGTAAGCCCGCCGTCGACCACAATGCAGGTGCCGGTGATCCACGCGGATTCATTGCCTGCCAGGTAGGCCACTGCCGACGCGATGTCTTTGGTTTGTCCGCGGCGGCCAAGGGGATGAAGAGCGTCCGTGTTGCGCGCAAGCTCTTCCGGATTCTTCGCGGATCGGAGCCACTCATCCCACATCGGAGTATCGACGTACCCGGGACAGATGGCGTTCACCCGGATCTGGCGCGGTGCGAGCTCAAGGGCCAGATTGCGCGTGAGGGCGACCAGGCCGGCTTTCGAACAGGCGTACGGGATTGCATTCGGGAAAGCGTGCTCGGCGTGAATCGAACTGATATTGACGATGGCGCCGCCCGTTTCCGGAAACAGAGGCGCCAGAGCCTGGGTGAGGAGGAACGGCGCGCGCAGATTGATCCCGATTACGCGGTCAAAGAGATCCGGCGACACCTGGTCGAAGGGAAGATCGAGTTCGATGCCGGCATTATTCACGAGGATGTCGACGTGATGTGCCAAGGCGCGCACATGCTTTGCGAGCGCACTGATTTGCTCAGGATCGGCAAGGTCGGCCACGAGAGAGTCGGCGCGTTTTCCCTTGCAGGTGCGCATTGATTCGGCTGCCGCGGCAACTCCAGGTCCATTGCAGTCGACCAGCAACACATGCGCGCCATCGGAACACAAGCGTTCCGCGATGGCCTGGCCGATGCCCCTGGCAGCGCCGGTGACGACCGCTGTTTTGCCGCCCAATCCGTGGTCCATCGCGTGCATTTTCTCCGATCTTGTACGGCTGCTGCCATTCCCGCTATTGCGTACGCGCTTCGCTGCTCAGAAACACCAACTCTGAGCTCAACGGATTGGCCAGGTGAACATCGAGCCCGTGAGTCATCAGCTGGTTGCCGGATTCAGTGCGGTCCGGCGCACTTCCGTCCTGGAAATGAAGATGGTAGCGCCGTGACCGCTCGAGCCCGCCGAGCAGAAAACCATGGGCCGCTTCATCCGCGACGCTGCCGCGGAACGCGTAGACGACCCCTCGACCCCGTGCCGGGTCCCAGTACTCGATGCCATCCCAGTGCACCCCGTCGGGCCGCGACGAGACGTGATAAAGATGCGCATCGCGGATCAACGGGCGAAGTTCGCTCTTGTAAAGAGCGATGGCGTCTCGCGCCGCTTGATGCTGTTCCGCAGTCCACTTGCTTGTGTCCATCATCAATGTGACCCAGCCCATCATGCCGCTGCGCAGCATGTAACGGAAGTTTTCGGGCTTCGGTGTCGGCCATTTCTCCACGTAACTCTCCAGCATCGCCGCAGGCAGAACGTAGCTCGTATCGAAGAATGCGCGGCGGTTCGAGAGCGGGTCGTAGGTGTCGGTGATCGAGAAGTAGTCGCCATGCGCGGCAGAGCCAAAGTCCACCATGCGTCCGCCATCATCACAAATCTCAAAGATGAGTCCCGGATGTGCGTGGCGCGTCTTCGCATAGATGTCGTAGTAGGCGCGCACCGCGTGATAGCTCACATCGGTTTCATTCGATGAATACACAAAGTCGCCGCCCCATTCGTGCTTCACGGTCATATTGGCCGGATCGGGCGGGGCGTGTGGATGGTCGCTGCGCGTGCAGCCCTCCGCCACCAGGTACCCGTCGTGCTCCAGCATATCGAGGTGGTAGTCGCTTACGATGCGGTTGACTTCTTTCAGCAGGTAGTCATGGGCTGCGGGGTCTCCGACGTCGACTGTCTGGCCCTTGAACTGTTCGGGCTTCCAGTCGGGCCCCACATCGGCGACAAGCCAATCGCGAACCTTGGGATCATGCACGTTCAGCGCGCCGGGTTCGGTATCGAGAGCGGCCTGGGTCCAATCAACCCAGATGCCGAAGCGCAATCCTTCCCGATGCGCAGCGTCGGCAATGAAAGCGATGCCGTGCGGAAACTTTTTCGGATCGGGATACCAGTCTCCCACGCCGCGGAACCATCCGGCATCGACGTGAAACATCTCTACGCCGAGTTCCTTGGATTCATGGATCATGCTCAATGCAAGCGGCTCATCGACAGCCATACCGCTGCCCCAACTGTTGTTGACGACCAGCGGATAGTGCTGGTCTTTCCATGTGGTTGGATTGCCGAGGACCTGCCGCACCCAGGGGCGGAGCTGATTGCCGGCTCCATCGCCGCCACCAACGAAAGCGCCAAGAAATACCGTTGGCGTAACAAAGCTGCCTCCCGGCTCGACCCGCGTGCGAAACGGGCCGGGATCTGGATTCAGTCCGAGGACTGACTTCAGCGTGTCCCCATCCCGCTCCAGGCTGACGCGCGTGCGGCCGCTGAATTCAATGCCCGCGTACCACCCATCCTGGCTCGAAGTTGAGAAAACAAATTCTGCAGGAATGATCTCGCGCGGTTGGCCTTCGTAGGGATGCGCATAGGTTGAGGAAGTTCCGGTCCAGCGATACCCGTCCGCCACGCTATCCAAATGCGTTCCGTGCGGCGATGGCGTGCCCTCGCCCTTTTCGACATACATGTTCTGCCACTCGGCGCCCGGAGAAATCTTCCAATCGAGGCGCATTGAATCCACCATCGGCAGCCAGACCTCCTGGCTATCGTGATTCTCGATGGTGATTGAGTGCTCGACCGGGCCGAAGCTCGCCCTCGCTTGCCACTCCCAAAGCAGGCGAAGATGCGGCTTGTCCGATTCGTACACGGCAACGAAATGGTGGTTGTCTGCGGAATCGAGTTCAGGCTTGCGGCGCCAGGCAAGGGGAACGGTGGTTCCGCCTGTCTCGGCAGTGGCCGGCAAGGCCTCCGGTTCCTGGTTCATCAGCGACAAGCCGTTGCGGTTGCGCAGCCATGCAAGGCGCGGCGCTGTTCCCACATCGAATCCCAGTTGGACATCGGAAGTAGAGAGAGACGGAGATGCCGCTCGTTGGCCTGGAGCGGCATATCCTTTCCCCATGCAAAGAAACAGAAGAGCAACGACCCATCCAAGCGGCAGCGCTCTGTCAAAGCTTTTCATCATGGGTCTATTCGCAGGTTTGGCCATGGCGCACATCAATCCGCACACGATTCGAGACAGAAACTCGGGGGATGCTTCCAAGATAAAGGAGAAGCGGGGCCGTGGTCGCCCCGCTTCGCTGATAACCGCCGCTAGAAAAAGAATCGCACGCCGACCTGCATCACGCGCTGGCCGGTCTTGCCGTTGATGCCTCCGAATGTGGGTGAATCCGGATCGGCAATGATGTTGCCGTAGACCGGATGATTCAGAATGTTCAGCGCCTCAAGCCGCGCCTCAAAGTAACGCGCTTTGTTATCGGTGAGGAAAAATCGCTTCAGGATGCTGGCATCCGTCGTGAACACTCCAGGATTGCGCAGGCTTGCGAAGAACACCGGCGAGTTGGCGAGCGAGAAGTCCGGGGTACGCGTAAAGGCGGATGGATCCAGAACACCCCGTCCGGAGGCGTTCACAAACGCCCCATTCACAACCAGTGCGTCAGAATAGCTGGCTCCGGAGCGCTTGAAATCCTGGTTGGCAAACGACCATCGCAATGCTGCGCCCGGTACCTGGCTGCCGCCATCCACTCCCGGAACCTGAACCGGAGTTCCATGCGGACTCCATGTCGTAATTCCGGCTACCGACCAGCCGCCCGCAACAGCGTCAATCAGGTGACCTCCGACACCTTGCGGAGCCGCTAACCACTCGCGACCACGGCCGACCGGCAGGTCATAGGAGTAGTTCAGCTTCAGAGTGGACGGCATTTCCGCGGGAGAGACACCGTAACCCTCCATCAGATTATGTGGATTTTGCAGCGCTCCGGCAGTGGCTCCAAACACATGGATGTCGGTGCTCCCCGTATTCGTAAGTGTCTTGCGGATGGAATACGCCGCCAGCAATTCGAGCCCGTGGTAGCTACGCGACTGAATCTGGAAGTTGGCAAAATGCGAGAAGGACTTGCCCCACGTCGCCTGGCCGGGAGTGGTGGATGTGTTGCCGGCATATTGCGGAGAAAGGCCAAGTAACTGTGCTAGCGATACAGTCGGTTCAGCCGAGAAATTTGCCGATTGGCCGTAGAACGGATTCGGAACCTGGTCGCTCAAGTGGGTTCCCAACTGGTAGTAACTGAGCGGGACGTTATTCAGGCTCCAGTTCCACACGTTGGTCAACAGGTGCACACCCTTCACTCCGAGATATTCGGCAGTGAGGGCCCAGTTCGGACTGAGCTGCCGCTGCAGGCTGATGCCCCACATGTAATCCATCGGCGTATCGAAGTGCCCGATGGTGGTGCCGGTCTGATCAAAGTTCCCGGCAGCGCCATAGCTCGCGTACCAATAATCCTTGTTGGTCGTGATGGGAGGCACCCATCCCAGATTGCCGCCGCCAGAGAGGGCAGGAAAAGATCCCAGTCCGTGATCATTGCCGAACTCGCTGATCCAGTGCTGCCCATCGACCGAGGGAACCTGGTTGAACGTGTTCGAGTTGTAGTAGAAGCTCAGCCAGTCGGTCGACAGACCGTTCAAGCCCTGATCGACCATGCCGCCACTCAGGTGAAGCACGGTCTTTTCGTTGATCGCCCAACTCACGCCCACTCGCGGTTCAAGGTTCGCAACGTCGGTGGTGTAGAGATTCTTCTGCGGATATTCGGGCGTGCCCAACAGAGCTACGCGTCCCGTCGCTCCCTGTGTGATCCACGCCGGCGTGGGAAGCCCGGAGAGGCCCGGCTCGAGAGAGGTGACTTGGCTCCAGTCCCAGCCGCTATTCGGAGTGAGGACATTTTTCGCGTTGAGATCGTACACCAGGCTGCCTTGCACATGGCGTCCACGCCGCGCGCCATCGTGATCCCAGCGCAAGCCGAGCTGCACGGTGAGCTTGGTGTTGACCTTCCAGTCGTCCATCACGTAAGCGGCCTGGTTCCAGCCATAGGGCGTGATATCCCAGTTGCCCCAATTAAAGAAACTGGAAGAACCCATCATGAATTCGGCGAGCGGGCTTCCGCTCAGTCCGTCGTTCTGATTCCAGTACTGGTTCGATCCGCCGCCGGGATTCACCCACGCGACTCCGGTCTTGTCGCCGCCCTGTTCGGTGAAGCGGGTGAAGTACTGCTCGTATCCCGCCTTGATCGCGTGCCGTCCGATCAAACGCGATACCGAGACGGCTCCATTGGTTGTCTGCGTAAGGAAGCTGTCGAATTCGGAGCCGCCAACGTGCGTGTACCCGTTGTAGCTATTGGTGCCGACGTTCACCACCGGCGGAATTTCATTGGTGCTCTTCTCATTGTTGTTCAGGAGCAGCGGATCGAAGGGCCATTTGGAGGTATCGATGTTGGGGTCCGGCGCTGAGCCGTTGCCCGAGACGCCATTGCTGAACAGATTCGAAACGCCAACACCAAGCCGGACACTCAAGACGGTTTTCGGATTCGGCGCGATGGTGTAGAGCACATTACCGAGCCAGTCTTCGTCGGTGGTCACCGATTCAGCCGCGTGTTTGAACGGAGCGGGAATGTTGTCGGTGAGCATCGAGCGGCTCATGCTGGCCTGCAGGTGCTGATTATTGTGAAAGGCGTCGTCGACCCGGAAGAAATACTTATCGGTCGGCCGGGTGATGCTGATGGGGTCGTATCTGTTGTTCAGATGGTCGCTGTTGGCAGCCGGTTCGTGGTTCGGCTGTGGCCACAGCGCCAGGTAATTGGCGAACAATGCGCTTTGGCCTGAAACCCCGGTTCCGTAGCTGGCAGGGATCTGATTGCCTGGAAATTGCGGGCGCACCCAGCAACTTCCTTGCGATGCGAATTGATCGGCCAGCGGCCCGGTGCAGTCGGCCGGGTTCGAATCATAGGCGCCATAGAACGGGTCATAGATGTTGGCCAGAACCGGGGCGCCGTTGTTGACGTTGATGACGGTCTGAGAGAAATCGCCCGAGCGGTTCAGAAGTGTTGGAACGCTGCTGATGATCTCCTGCCCCTCGGAGAAGCGCTCTCCTTCCCACGCTGCGTAAAAGAACGTGTGGTTTGTCCCGTTGTACAGATGGGGGATGCGGATGGGGCCACCGACCGCGGCGCCGTAGTTTTTCTGGTTGAAGTCCTGGCGCGCGTTGCCCAGCGAGTTGTCGGTCCAGTCGTTGCTGTTCAGATTCTGGTTGCGGAAGTAAAAGAATGCCCGCCCGTGATACTCATTCGTCCCGCTTTGCGTCTCCATGGAGATAATGCCGCCGGCATAGCGCCCCTTGTCCGCAGTCAGAACGCCGCTCTCCACGCGGAACTCGCCCACCGAATCCGGCGTGGGAATGGCGCGGTTGGTGGCGTTAAATTCGGATTCCTGGACCGGGTTTCCATCGACGTAAATGCTGGTGCCGTTCACCTGCCCGCCGGAAATGGAATAGTTGTTCCCTTCGTTGGCGATGAGATAGGCAGCGTTTCCCAGGTTGCCGATCTGGTCGACCGGGGGACCGCTGCCCTGGATCGCGGGAGTCGTGTTGGTGAGGTCGAGCGCGTTGCGGTTCAACTGCGGCAACTCCGTGATCATGTTGTTGTCGAGAACATCGGCCGAGTTGGCTTCATCCGATGAGATGAGAGTCTGGGCTGTCGTGACAGTGACCGATTCCTCGACGCCTCCAGGCTTCAACGTGAAATTCTGCGACAGATGATCGCCGGTATTCAGAACCAGTCCGCTCTTCTTCACCAGACCGAAACCCTGGGCAGAGGCTGAAACGGCGTAGGGGCCGGGCAGCAACTCGCTCAAAACATAGATTCCCGCGCCATTGGAAACCGCGGAGTAGGTGACATTGGTTGCCATGTTCTGCGCATTGATTTGCGCCGCGGGGATGACGGCTCCGCTCGCGTCTGTGATCAGGCCGCTGAGTTGCGCGTTCGACGATTGTGCCTGCAGGCGCGAATTTCCCGTCAGCACTGCGATCGCCATGACGATCCCGGCAGCCGAGCTGCACAGCCTCGGGCGCAGAGTGAATGCGGCTGGTCTCCAATTCCAATTCACGTTCTCGCCTCCACGACCGACCAGACACGTTGGGTGCGTGCGATTCGCCGGTCTTTGTCGCAGAACATTCATAGCTCCGCTTTAAAACGAGAGTCTATGCAGACAGGCGATATTTCTTGTGTTTTACGGTTCCCGGGCTGCGGTCGGTGCCGCCGCAAAATGAAAGAAATGGCCGGACCTCCATTTCGGCGCCACGAGCGGCGTCGAAAAGCCCATGTCATTTCTCGGGCTCGGCCAAGTCCAACCGCTGGTCACACCTGGTTTGTTCGAGCTTCTGAACGGCTCCCGACGGCCAGCGAATTTCAATATCAGCCCGTGTGGCTTCGCCCAGTCCAAAGTGGAGGGTTAGATCGCTGGTCGACCCGTAGCCTGCGCTGCTCGAAACGGTGCGCAACTGCAGTCGCCCGCCCGCGTGGCAACGTACCTCCGCCCCAATGGCCGAGCGATTGCTTTTTCTGCCGTTGAGGCGCATTTGGAGCCAATGACGCTCTGGGTTTTCGGCTGAAGTCCGATTCCACCAGAGTTCGATGGGAGCGTTCAGCGCGGCGACCGCAGCATCCATCCGCCCATCGCGATCGAAGTCAGCGAAGACCACGCCGCGATGGAGACCCGGCCGGGAAAATTCCGGGCCAACTGTATCCGTGATGTCCTCAAATCGCCCATCACGATTGCGGAAGATGCGATTCGATTGTGCATCCTGCGTGTCCAGGCCCCCGCCGGCAACGAACAGATCCAGCCAGCCATCGTTATCCAGGTCGACGAGGCCGCACCCCCAGCCATTCCATTTCCGGCTGAGATTCAGCAGGCCGGTCTTCGCGCTGCCATCGTCAAAGAGGCCGCGCCCCTGGTTCAGGAAGACTTCGTAGGTTTCGTTCTTCAGCCCGGTCATGACGATGTCGGGACGGCCATCGCCGTCGATGTCGCCGAAATCAGCACCCATGCCCGAGATGTTGCGTCCGTCTCCGTTGTAGGCAACGCCGGCATCCACCCCGATCTCTTCGAATTGGTGATTCCGATTGAGCAACAGGAGATTGCGGGCATTGTCATTGGCGACAAAGATGCCGGGCAGTCCGTCGCCGGCGAAATCGGCGACTGCAACTCCCATCCCTTTTCCCAACAGGTCGGGCAAGCCTTCCTTGCGCGTGATTTCGGTGAACGTGCCGTCGCCGTTGTTGTGATAAAGCTGCATCCGCTCGGCTCGATACTTGTCCGGGTGGCAGTATGCGCGCGCGCTTTGCTCGACACCCCCGCAGATCGGGTCGGTTCCCGGCTCCCAGTCGCAATAGTTGGAAACGAAGAGATCGAGGTGGCCGTCGTTGTCGTAGTCGATCCAGCAGGCGCCTACCGACCACGCGGGTCTGCCCAACGAGCCAGGTCCCGCCAGCCCCGCTGCGCGGGTGACATCGGTAAATGTGCCATCTCCATTGTTGCGATAGAGAAAGTTTGCGTGAACGCCCGCAACAAACAAATCTTCGTGGCCGTCGTTGTTGTAATCGCCCACGGCCACTCCCATGCTGTAACCCTGCCCTTGCAGGCGGGCTTTCTCGGTAACATCGCTGAACGTGCCGTCGCGGTTGTTGCGATAGAGCCGATTCCAATATGCCGGGCCGCTCTTTTCGAGGGAGGGAAGGGCCGCTCCGTTCGTGCAAAAGAGGTCGGGCCATCCATTGCCATCGAAGTCAATCACACCGAGACCGCCCGGCAGGGTCTCCACCTGGTATTTGCGCCCCGATGCGCTGTTGCGCAAGACAAAATCGAGTCCCGCAGCGGCCGCTCCATTCATCATTCGGATCGGCGACGACTGAGCGCCGGGCAAAGGGGAAATCTGGCAAAGCCCTGTGCGCGCAAGACGAACCAACCCGTCTCCTGCCAGAAGCGCCGATCCGGCGCGTAAAACGTTCCGCCTAGTGATCGTCATTCGTCGTTCCGGCGTCGCCGTTGTGCGCCTGAAACGCATCGGACAAGCGACGAGCTTCGGCAGATGCCTTCGCAGCTTCGGCTTCACGGCCCAACTCGCGAAGCACACGAGCTTCCAAAGCGTGCAATGCGCCCTTCTCGTCGGGATATCCGGCAGCGAGCGCAGGCCCTAGGTATTCGATTGCGTCAGCGTTAGCGCCGGTTTGCGCCAGCGCTTTACCCAGTTCGACTCGGGCAGCTACGTCGGAAGGCGAGCCCGCGACGAGTTCGCGGAGCCATGGGAGCGCTTGCCCATAGTCGCGGTCACTCATGGCAACAAACGCAAGCGTGCGCAAGGCGTCGCGGCTGTGCGGATCGATGTCCAACGCTGCCTGTGCCGTGCGCTTTGCCTCCGAGGTGTTTCCGGCAGCCAACTGAGCTTCTGCCAGGCGCGTCAGCAAAGTGGGATCGCCCGGACGAATCTGAATGGCATTGCGATATTCGTTTTCAGCGGCGGCTGCGTCCGTCTTTACTCGCAGCAGAACGTCGCCGCGGAGCCGATGATACGCAGCCTGATCCTGCGCACTTGACTGAAGACGCTCGGCAGCGCGGCCCGCCTGAATCGCGTAACACAGCGAAAGCTGATAAGCCGTATCGAACACCGCGTCGGCATGAGCCGCATGGACGGATTCGAGTGCGAACCTGCGTTCGAGCGCAGAGGCGGGTTCGGTGCAAACCAGAGCAGACGGATTGTTGGCCGCTGCCTGAAGACGCTGCACCGTTGCAACGCCCCTTGTCGAAGCGCGCAGAGACTCGCCGATCTGCCGAAACCGCTCCACCGCAAATCCGGCCGATGCCTCCAGCGCCTCCTCGGAGCCGTGGCTGCGTTCCATTGCCGCCTGGTAGGCCTGTGCCGCCTGGGCATAGTGGCCCAAACTTGCCTGCGCCTCTCCAAGATAGTCTTCCGACGTCTCGTCAGTGGCGCGGATCGCGGCAGCGAGTTCCAACCGCGGAATTGCGGCAGCCGCGCTTCCCGAACGCAGCAGATCGATTCCGAGGAGCAGGTTCACGACGTAGTCCCGCGGTTCGATGCGGCGCGCCCGCTCGAGCACCGGAATGGCATCGGCAAACTGCGCGCGCTTGTGGAGTTCGAATCCCTGCGTAACCAGGTTCTGGTATTCGGATTCCTCGCTGCCCGGGCCGGCGTTCTGCGCTTGCTGGGCAGGCAGCGCGGCGCCCGCGAAAACGACGGCGAGAGCGCCGACCAGCCCAAGCCTCCGCGTTCGACGTCTGCTGTCCATGGCCCTCGCCCACGATATCGCCGTGTCTTGCCGGATGGCAAACGCGAGACATAGCGTGCCAAGCCCTGCCTGGGATGAGCGCGTCAGTTTGTGGAAAACCCCTTCCCATAGCCATTCGAGTGGAGTACTATGCTCTTGCATAGTCATTCGAGTGGAGGCCCGCGAACACCATGAACAAACCACCCGATGCAGGTGAGATTCTGCAAGGAACCCTGGACATGCTCATCCTGCGGATGCTGGTGTTGGGGCCGGCGCACGGCCACACCATCGCGGAGGCGATCGAGCGCACCTCAGAAAACGCCCTTGAAGTGGAGCAGGGATCGCTCTATCCGGCGCTTCACCGGCTCGAGGATCGGGGATGGGTTTCTTCGTATTGGGGCGTGAGCGAGAACAATCGCAAGGCAAAGTATTACGAGCTCACAAAGAGGGGCCGGAAAGAATTGGCTGCGGCAGCGGGACGATGGCAGAGGATGACGCGTGCCATCGGGCTCATTCTTGGTGAATCGCTCAGTAAGCAGAGAGAGGGTGCGTGATGAATTTGCGGCGCTTTGTCGACCGGTCAGGGAAAGATCAGGATTTGGCGGAAGAGATCGAATCGCACCTCGCCCACGCCTCCGATGCCAACATGGCTCGCGGGCTGGAACCCGAAGAATCACGGCGTCGTGCCAACATTCGCTTCGGCAATGCGCGCACGACTCGCGAGCGCGTATGGCGTTACCGATCGCTCCCATGGATCGAAGATCTGTGGCGCGATCTGCGCTTCGCGCGCCGGGCACTGGCCAAGACACCGGGCTTCACGGTGGTTGCAATTCTGCTGATCGCCGTTGCGATCGGCGTGAATACCGCCGTTTTTTCGGTGACCGACGCTGTTCTGCTGAAGCCCCTCACGTACCCCGATCCTCAGGCGCTTGTGGAACTGAGAAACACCAGCGCACAGGGATCCTTCCCGGGAGCGAACATCCCGAAATTCGCCCTGTGGCATGCGCAGACTGCGATCTTTCAACAAGTCGCGGCCTACGACTTCGGCGGTGCGGGAATGAACATTACCGGTGGAGATCACCCGCAGCAGGTGCAGGGAATTCACGTTTCGGCAGACTATTTCGCCATGTTCGGCGCGCCGGTGATCGCGGGGCGCACCTTCACTTCCGCTGAAGACAGCCCTCATGGCGGAAATGTCGCCGTGCTGAGCTACGGACTCTGGAAGAACCGATACGGCGCCAATCCGCACATCGTGGGATCGACAATTCAATTGGATGGACAGCCGTATCTTGTTGTCGGCGTCATTGGCCGAGGCTTTGTCACCGACACGCCGGCCGACCTGTGGGTTCCGTATCAGTTCGATCTGAACTCGAAGGACATGGCGCATTTCTTCACTGCGGCTGCGCGTCTGAAGCCGGGCGTCACGGTGCCGCAGGCGAACTCCCAATTGAAACTTGCCGCGGATCAATTTCGCCGCCTGTACGGCGCCGATTCTCTTCCGCCGCAGGGTGGATTCGGTGTCGTGTCGTTGCAGGAAGCCTCGATCGGTGACATGCGGACTCCGCTTTACGTGCTGCTGGGTGCAGTTGGATTTGTTCTACTGATTGCCTGCGCAAACGTAGCCAACCTGCTGCTCGCTAGGGCAGCGGCGCGCAAGCGGGAGTTTGCCACGCGAGCTGCTCTCGGCGCCGGGCGCGGCCAGATCATCCGCCAACTCTTGATCGAGAGCCTGACCTTATCGCTCTCGGGCGGCCTGATTGGCCTCGTTCTTGGGTTTGCAGGCGTGCGCCTTTTGCTCAGCATCAACCCGGGAAACATTCCACGCATCGGCGAAGATGGAGCGGGCGTGACTCTCGATCCAACGATTCTGCTGTTTACGCTCGGAATCTCCGTATTGACGGGCATCCTCTTCGGATTGATTCCAGCCATCAGCGCCTCGCGGCCCAATCTTGCAGCCGCTCTGAACGAAAATGGCAGCCGCTCCGGAATGGGTATCCGCAGCGGCAAACTCCGCGCCGTCCTCGTCGTCGGAGAAATGGCCCTGACCGTCGTTCTCGTGATTGGAGCGGGCCTTCTGATCCGAACATTCCTCAACCTGCAGTCCGTCGATCCCGGCTTTACGATGCACAACGTCCTCAGCATGACGATGTCAGTCAGTGGGGACCGGTTTCAGACCACGGCTCCCGTCGCGGACGTGATTCGGGAAGGCTCTGATCGCCTGAGGGCAATCCCCGGCGTCCTCGATGTGGCAGTGAGCAATTGCATGCCGATGGGAGGAGGATTTGGCATGGGATTTGACGTGGTCGGCCGGCCCAAGGGGAATGATCCATTCACAGGCGGAGCGGGCTTCTACTCGACGTCCTGGAGCTACTTCAGCACGCTCAAGATACCGTTATTGAATGGGCGCACCTTCACGAAGCAGGACGATGCGGCCGCGCCAGGCGTGGTTGTCATCAACCAGGCTATGGCCCGCCAGTACTGGCCCAAGGGCGATCCTTTGAAGGATAAGATCCTGATCGGCCCCGGCGTAGGACCTGCGTTTGCGGAAGGGCCGCGCCAGGTGATCGGCATTGTCGGCGATACGCGTGATGCTGGGCCCAACCAGCCGCCTTTTCCGATGATGTTCATTCCTCTCGCGCAGATGCCGGACCTTGAGACTGCGCTCAACTCGCGAGTAGCTCCGCTCTATTGGTTTATCCGCAGCGGGCCCAACCCACGCACCTTGGTCAATCCCATCACCAACGCACTTCGCGATGCGAGCGGCGGCCTGCCGGTTGCGCATATCCGCACCATGGAAGAGATCGAAGCCCGCAACATAGCACGCCAGCGATTCAACATGCTGCTGCTGACCGTCTTTGGATCGGCGGGATTGCTTATGGCTGCGATCGGGATTTATGGGGTCATGTCCTATTCGGTTGAACAGCGTACGCAGGAGCTTGGCGTGCGCATGGCGCTCGGAGCACAGGCATCGAACCTTCGCAATATGGTCATTCGCCAGGGAATGCTGCTCACGCTGATAGGAGTTGCCATTGGCATCGGCGGGGCTTTCTGGCTCACTCACTTTCTGGCGAGCTTCCTCTTTGGCGTGAAGCCTCTTGATCTGGTCGCCTTCATTGCCACGCCCCTGCTGCTGAGCGCAATTGCTCTGATTTCTGTGTGGAGCCCCGCTTTGCGCGCGACGCGCGTCGACCCGATGACTGCCCTGCGGATTGAATAGCGGGCGTGCAATCGCTGGTGCGGTGACCGCACTTCTCACAACGTCCTGAGTGCGTCGGGTGGATCGGCGATGCAGAAGTGACATTTCGCCCCGGGATTGTCAGAAAAGTTGTTAACGGTTGCCCTGCCGCAGCGTTCTTCGGTTAGGAGAGCGCATGTTGCGAAATCTGGTGGTGTCACTTGGGTTGCTTTTTGCCTTCTCAGCGCCTTTAGCGTCGGCTGCCGATATTACAGGGAAATGGGACGTGAAGATCGTGTCAGCATCCGATGGCGAACTCCATGGCGTGGCCGGGTTCACTCAGAACGGGAATCATGTCACGGGGTGGTTGGGGCCAAGCGAAAGCGATCCAATTCCAATCACACTTGAACTGAAGGGAAATAAGCTGACGATCTGGACTCATCCTCAACCCGGACGAAATGTGGTGTTCGGAAGGTGCGATGTGACGGTCGAGAGTGACAAGATGAGCGGGACGATCGACACCGACGAAGGCACGATTGAATTCATTCGCATCTCACACGATTTGCCGCCTGCCGTGAAGTTTAAGCCGGGTACCTGATCTCTGGAGCATTCTGGTGGCGAGAGAGAGGGATCGAACGGGAGCCGTTTTGCGGGAGTGGGAGCGCGCAGGCGAAACCGGGCCGCGGGGCGGACGAAGGATTCAGATCGATTGCATTCTTTCAGGGAATTCTGGTGGCGGGGGAGAGGATCGAACTCTCGACCTTGGGGTTATGAATCCCACGCTCTAACCAATCTGAGCTACCCCGCCGGGAAGGCGCGATCGGACGACCGCGACATGATTGATGATACGGGGTGCGCGATACAGGGTCAAACCTTCCTGAGCTGCTAACACGTTACGGATGGCGGAGATGAAGCCATTGCGCCCGCTCCTGTAGACTCGCCTGCATGGGCAAGATCAGGGTTGCCGGGGTCATTCCGGCACGGCTCGCCTCGACGCGGCTAAGCCGGAAAGTACTGCGCGAGATTGCCGGCCGGCCGATGGTGGAGTGGGTGTGGCGCGCGGCATACACCAGCGGGTTGATGGAGCTGGTAGTAGTGGCGACAGACTCGGAAGAAGTGGTGGCGGTATGCCGGGCGCGCGGCATACCCGTGGCGATCACGTCTCTCGATTGCGCCAGCGGGTCCGATCGCGTGAGAGAAATGGCGCGGCGGTTTGAAGCCGATGTCTATGTCAATATTCAGGGCGACGAGCCTATGCTGACGCCGGAGTTTTTTGCCCCGTTGCTGGCGCTTTTTGAACGCGACGAGGTGCAGGTGGCGACCCTGGCGGTCGAGTGCCCCGAGGAGGAGATCGAGAATCCGAATGCCGTGAAGGTGGTGACGGCGAAAAACGGCCGCGCACTCTATTTTTCGCGGGCAACGATCCCCTACGATCGCGACAAGACGGAATTCAGCGGATACAAGAAGCATCTCGGGATCTATGCGTACCGCAAAGCTGCGCTGGAAAAGTTTGCCGCGTGGCCACCCTCGCCGCTTGAAAAGCTGGAACGGCTGGAGCAGCTGCGGCTGCTCGAAAACGGCATCGATATTTATGTGGCTGAGGCGCCGGCCGACACCATCGGCGTGGATACAGAAGAGGATTTAAAAAGGGCTGAGGCGGTGTTGAAGGGGCGAGCTGCCAGTTTTTAGCGTTCAGCTGTCATATCAGCTATCAGTTATCAGTTTTTGGAGCGTCTGCGTCGTTGAAAAGGTGAGTCTCGAGACATGGACAAAAATCTGGTTCTCATTGCGCTTTCGGAATCTGCTCAGACGGGTTTCGGCAAGGTGGAATTCGAGGAGCAATCGATCCCGCGGAGAAGCGCATGACTGCGCAGAATCCCGAATTGCGCGCAAGAATCGGAGTGCGACGAAATCGCGAAGAGCGCACCATGAGTGCATGAACACTCAACTGGCAACCTTGGATCAGACCGTGATCGAGCTCAACGAAAACAGCGCGTGGCAAAAAGTCCGCGATCGGGATGCCGAAGCGGAATTCTTCTATGCCGTGACCACGACGGGCGTGTTTTGCCGGCCGAGTTGCCGCAGCCGCCAGCCTCGTCGCGAAAATGTGCGCTTCTTCAAAACGGTGAGCGAAGCGGAGCGCGCGGGGTTCCGTCCCTGCAAACGCTGCCGTCCTACCAATTCGCCGGGCAAGCCATTGGACAGGATTCGCGGGCACATCGAACACAATCTGGACCGGACCGTGCGACTGGAAGAGCTGGGTCGCATCGCCGGACTCAGCCCGTTCACCGTGCAGCGCATGTTCAAGCAGGCCATGGGCGTGAGCCCCCTGCAATATCAGCGCGCGCTGCGCGCCGGCCAGCTTCGCGGAGCTTTGAAAAAAGGCCAGTCGGTGACCGATGCGATCTATGACGCGGGGTTCAGCTCATCGAGCCGCGGATACGAAGGCGCGCAACTCGGCATGACGCCGGCCCGTTTTGCGCAAGGCGGCCGGGGCGAGCAGATCCGTTTCACGACGGCGCGTTCGCCGTTCGGCTGGATCATCGTGGGAGCCACCGAGCGGGGACTCTGCTGGCTCTCGCTGGCTGCGACGAGCGCTGAGGCCGAAGGGAGCCTGCGCGAGGAGTTTCCGGAAGCCACGCTGCGGCGCGATCCCGCGCTGGGCAGGCTGGTGGATGCAGCGCTGACGAGCGTGCGCGAGGGATCGGACCTGGCGAGGAACGCATCCTTCCCAGACCGGCTGGATCTTCGCGGCACGGTTTTTCAACTGCGTGTATGGCAGGCGCTGCGCCAGATTCCGCGTGGCGAGACGCGCAGCTACAGTGAAGTGGCGCGTGCGATCGGTGAGCCGAATGCAACCCGCGCCGTGGCCCATGCGTGTGCCGTGAATCGGGTGGCGCTGGTGGTGCCCTGCCATCGCGTGATCGGAGCCGACGGCAAAGAAACCGGCTACCGCTGGGGTGTGGAGCGCAAGCGGAAATTGCTGGAAGCAGAAAAGGCTAGCAGCTAGCTTTCAGCCGCCAGCTCCTAGCCATCCTTCGGAATCTCTTTCGCTGTTTTCCTGATCCTTAGCGCGTGAATCCGCCCGCAGCGTAGATGGTCTGGCCATTGATCCAGCCGGCGTCGGCTGAAGCCAGGAAGGCTGCCGCGGTAGCCACATCCTGTGGTTGGCCGATTCTCCCCAGAGGCGTCTCTTTGGCAGTGCTGGTCGAAAACTCGCTCCCAATGACACCCGCTGCATGCGTTCCCTCGGTTTCAATCATCCCAGGGTTCAGCGCGTTCACGCGAATGCCCTTCGGTCCGAGTTCCTTTGACAAAGAAACCGTGACCGAGTCGACGGCTCCCTTTGTGGCGCTGTACACGGCCGCGTTGGGGAACGCCATCCTGCCTACGACCGATCCGATGTTGATCACGCTGCCGCCCTTGGGATTGAATTTCGCAACCGCGGCCTGGGTGGTGAGCAGCAGGCCCAGCACGTTCAGGTCGAATTGTTTGTGGAAGTGCTCTGGCGTGATCTGTTCCAACGCGCCGAATTCGTAAATGCCGGCATTGTTGACCAGAATGTCGATGGGGCCAAGCTGCGCAACGACGGTGTTGATCAGCGCCGTGATTGCGGCCGGATCGGCAACGTTAGCCTGAACAGCAATCGCCTTGCCGCCATCGGTCTTGATCTCCGCGACCAGCTTCTCCGCCGCCGCTTTACTGCCGGAGTAATTGACCGCGACGGCGGCGCCGCGGGCTGCCAGTTCGCGGGCGATGCTTGCGCCGATACCCTTCGACGCTCCTGTCACCAACGCCACTTTTTCCTGAAGATTTTTCATATTGCTGCTCCTTCGTCCGAGATGCCGTCCTTTCGACATTTCGATAACTGTCGAATTGATGGAGCAGGCCTCGAAAAGGATTCAGATCCAATGGTGAAAAATCATTTTTGGGAGGAGTCAGCGTGAGTCGCAGGACGTTTTATCCAGCGCTTTCAGGCTCTCGCCTAGCCCCTCGAGCACGCCGGGACGCAGCTTCAGATTGTGGAACTTGCCTACGCGCTCAACTTCGATGAGACCCGCTGACTCGAGTTCCTTGATGTGGTGCGACAGCGTGGCGGGCGCGATTTTCAGCGCGGCCTGCGCCTGCGAGCAGCCCAGCGGGCAGTTGGCCCGGGCAATGCGCTCAAGCAGTTCGAACCGGCGGGGATCAGAGAGGGCCTTGAGAAGGGCAATCCGGCGGGCTCGCGTGAGGCGTGCAGCTTTGGCTGGCTGTTCAACCTGGGTCGGTGCGGGCATGCGTGGGCCTCTCCGTATCCGATGCTACGACACGCAGTTCGGATGGGAGAGGCGAGTGTTCCAGGTCCCCGGCGGCGAGGACCTGGTTCGGATGGGATGGCTTACGGCTGGTCGGGGCTCGGAACGGGAAGCTTCTGCCGGGCGGGCGCCTGTGCGGTTGGATTGGCAGACTGATCCTGGCCCGATGCACTATTCGATACAACGGCCAGCTCCGATTGGCGGTACTTCGGAGCGCTGATGTAGCCGTGGATGTGGTTCTTCGAGATCTGGTTGATGACGATCTCAACGGGCTGCGGGCTGTCAGGCTGGTAGAACATCGCCGGCTGATACAGATTCACGTGCTTCTGCGACAGGTCGCGATCCTCCACAATCAGCATGAGGTCGGCGTACTGGTGTTTCTCATTGGCTTTTCTCAGGCTGATGCTGATGGGCCCTTCGCGTTTGAACTCCTTCGATTTCGAAAGATCAAACTCGATGTAGTTGCGTTCGCCTTTCTTCTCGAGCACGACGAGCTCGTCGTGGGTGCGCGCGATCGAGCCGGAGAGCTCTGTGCGGGCGCTGGTCAAATCGTTGCGCGTGTCATCGATCGCCTTGCCCTGCGCGTCGAGCTGCGATTGCATTTTCTTGAAGCGTGCATCCTGCGCACTCGCGCGCCGTCTCGCCGATACGTGGCGGCTGGTTGCGTGCGAGGGGACAGCGGCCGACGGCTTGGCTTCGGGAGCAGGCGCCGCGGGCGGCGGCGTGGTCATGGCATTTACCTTCGCCGCCAGAGCATCGAGCTGGTGCTCGGTCGCGTTCAACTGGGCAGAAACCTGCTGGTTCTGCGTCGCCAGGGTCTGCGCGCTGTTATGTTCATGCACGGCATAACCAACGCCTGCTCCGCCGATGACGACGGCGGCAATCCAGGGGGCCACTCGCTTCGAGACAAGCGTGTGCGATTGCTCACTTTCCATGGAGTCCTCCAGATACACAAATCCTGCCTTGTTGGATGCATGCGCCGTTCCAGGCGCGGAAATCCATAAGTCGATGAGGATAAATAGCTTCGGTTTTAAGGCATGACCAAAGTTGCAGGAAGAAAGTACCTGGAGTGTGCAATTTTTGCGCGGAAAGGCGCACTGCCAGAGCGGACGGGTACAGTGATGAAGCAGCAAAAAGGAGAGAACAGATGCCCGAAGAGATCAGGATTGGTTCGCTCAAAATCAGGTTCCTGCTCGAAGGGAAAGACACGGCGGGCGCTCTCGCAATGTTCGAGTTCGAGGTGGCAGCAGGTGGCAAATTGCCGGCTGCGCACTCGCACGATGCCTACGAAGAGACAATCTATGGGCTCGAGGGCGTGATGACTTTCACGGTCGAGGGACAGCGCACCGAGATTCGCCCGGGCGACGTGCTCTCGATTCCGCGAGGCGCGGTGCACCGCTTCGACAATTTTGGTCAGGAGAGCGCACGCTCGCTTGCCGTCATCACGCCGGGCATTCTCGGGCCGGCCTATTTTCGTGAGATCGCGGAGGTGATGCGGGCCTCTGCCGGCGGTCCACCGAATCTGGCCTCGATCGGCGAGGTGATGCGGCGCCACGGGCTGACGCCCGCCGCGTGATGCACTCCGATCGCTGCGGGCAGAAGGGAAGCTAGGTTGCTTTGTATGCCACCGCCAGCAGCGTCTGGAACTGCGGCCCTTCGGGTTCCTTGTCCACGATCGAAGCGTGGGCCTTCGCGAAACCGGCATTGGCGAGCAGTTCTTCCATCTCGGCCTCGCTGAAGCCGAGCCACTCGTCGGCATAGAGTTCGCGCGCTTCTTCAAACCGGTGTTTCGAGAGGTCGAGAACTACGACGCGGCCTTCGGGGCGAAGGATGCGCGCCGCTTCGCGCAACGCCCGCTCCGGGTGCGCCGCATGGTGCAGCGACTGCGAGAAGAAAACGAGATCCACTTCGGCATTGCCGATCGGCAACTCCTCCATGTCGCCCATCCGGAACTCGATATTCGACATTCCTGCGCGTTGCGCGTGCTCGCGGCCTACTTCCAGCATGCGCGCCGACGAATCCACCGCGATGACCTTCGATGCGCCCCGCGCCAGGAGCAGGGCAGAGCTGCCTTCACCCGTGCCAAGGTCGGCCACCACAAGCGGAGGCATCAAATATAGAAGTGCTTCAGCCAGGCTTTTCCAGCTTTTTCCGGGGACGTAGTCCTTACCCAGGCGTCCGGCCACGGAGTCGAAGAAAGTCCGCGTCTTGTCCTGGCGCTTGCGCAGAACCCGGCGCATGGTGGCCTGGTCAGATCCGGCCTCGGGAATCTCGGTGCGGGCGCGTTCAAGCAGGTCCACCATGAAACCATGGCCCGCGGTTTCCTCAGGGGCTGAAGCCCCATTTTCTTTTCGAGCGCTGATGGCACGACTGAAGTCGTGCCCCTTCAAAGTGCGGGAGACGGAATGAGATGCCTCCCCGAGCCGGTAAAGATTGCTTTTCCCGGTGCGCCGGTCCTCGACCAGCCCGGCATTCTTGAGCTGGGAGAGGTGGGTCGAGATGGTGCTCTGGCCCATCACCAGGATCTCCTGCAGTTCGGCCACAGACAGCTCTTCGGCTGCCAGCAGCAGCAGGATCCGGAGCCGATTGGGATCGGCCACCACCCTGAGGATTTTCACAATTGACGCCATAGCGAGAATCTGATACATATCAATATATCACGATAGGACGATATAAGGAGAACCCGGATGGCTACCACACTTGAAATCACCGCTGCCGAATACAAAGTCGCCGATTTGTCGCTGGCTGACTGGGGCCGCAAGGAAATTGCGATTGCCGAGCATGAAATGCCGGGCCTGATGGCGATCCGGAACAAGTACGCGGCCGAGAAGCCGCTCAAGGGCGTGCGCGTAACCGGCTCGCTGCACATGACCATCCAGACCGCGGTTCTGATCGAGACGCTGACGAGTCTCGGCGCCGAAGTGCGGTGGGCTTCCTGCAACATCTTCTCGACGCAGGATCACGCGGCCGCGGCGATTGCAGCGAGCGGCGTGCCCGTTTTCGCGTGGAAGGGTGAATCCCTCGAAGACTACTGGGAGTGCACGTATGCCGCGCTGACGCACAAAGGCGGCAAGGGACCGCAGCTGGTGGTCGACGACGGCGGCGACGTGACGCTGCTGATCCACAAAGGCTACGAGCTCGAGGAAGGCGACAAGTGGGTTGACTCGCCGAGCGGCAACCACGAAGAGCAGGTCATCAAGGACCTGCTGAAGCGCGTGCATGCCGAAGATCCACAGCACTGGCACAAGGTGGTGAAGGAGTGGCGCGGCGTGAGCGAGGAGACGACCACGGGCGTGCACCGGCTCTACAAGATGAAGGAAGTTGGCAAGCTCCTGGTTCCTGCCATCAACGTCAACGACTCCGTGACGAAATCGAAGTTCGACAACCTGTATGGCTGCCGCGAGTCCTTGGCTGATGGCATCAAGCGCGCGACCGACGTGATGGTGGCCGGCAAGGTGGCCGTGATCTGCGGCTATGGCGACGTGGGCAAGGGCTGCTCGCACTCGCTGCGGGGCATGGGTGCGCGTGTGGTGGTTACGGAAATCGACCCCATCAACGCGCTGCAGGCGGCGATGGAAGGCTTCGAAGTGACGACGCTTGAGGACACGCTGGGCCGCGGCGACATCTATGTCACCTGCACCGGCAACACCGACATCATCACCCTCGAACACATGCACAAGATGAAGGACCAGGCGATTGTCTGCAACATCGGGCATTTCGACAACGAAATCCAGATGGACCGACTCAACGGCGACAAGACCGTATCGAAGACCAACATCAAGCCGCAGGTGGACAAGTACAAGTTTGCCGACGGCCATGAGATCTTCGTGCTGGCCGAGGGCCGCCTGGTAAACCTGGGCTGCGCAACGGGCCATCCGAGCTTCGTGATGTCGAACAGCTTCGCCAACCAGACGCTGGCGCAGATCGATCTCTGGCGCAACAAGGACACCTACAAGGTGGATGTGTACACGCTGCCGAAGCAGCTGGACGAGGAAGTGGCGCGGCTGCACCTCGAAAAGATCGGCGTGAAGCTGACGAAGCTCTCGCAGAAGCAGGCCGACTACATCGGTGTGCCGGTCGAGGGCCCGTACAAGGCGGAGTTTTATAGGTACTAGTCATTGATTGTCGATGATCGGCGGTCGGCTGGCAGGAAGCGCAAGCGGGCGCCGATCACTGACAACTGATCTCTATTCACTCACCATGGGTTCGCGTCTTTCATTCTCGTTCGAGCTCTTCCCCCCGCGCACGCCGGAGGCGATGGTCAAGCTGCGGAATGTGATTGCGCAGCTCGCCGCCATGGGGCCGGACTTCTTCTCGGTAACCCACGGCGCGGGCGGCTCCGACCAGGAAGGTACCTACGAAACACTGCTGACGGTCGCGGAGCACTCCGGTATCGAGGTGGCTCCGCATCTCACCTGCGTGGGCTCAACACGCGCCGCGGTGGCTGCGCATCTCGATCGCTATCGCAAAGCCGGCGTGAAGCGCATTGTAGCGTTGCGCGGCGATCTGCCGGCGACCGCGATGAGCGCCGCAGCTCCGGGCGAATTTCACTACGCCAACGAACTGGTCAGCTTCATTCGCGAAATCCACGGCGATGCGTTCCACATCGAGGTGGCCGCGTATCCCGAAATGCATCCGCAGGCAAAGAATCCTGGGGCGGACTTCGAACATTTCTGCCGCAAGGTGGAAGCCGGTGCGGACGGTGCCTTGACGCAGCTGTTCTACAACCCGGATTCGTACTTTGAGTTCATGGAGCGATGCGGAAAAGCGGGCATCAAGATCCCCATCGTGCCCGGCATCATGCCCATCACCGGCTATGCCAATATCATGCGCTTCTGCACCGGGTGCGGAGCCGATCTGCCGCGCTGGATCCGGCTGCGCCTTGAAGAATTGCAAGAAGACAAGCCCGCGCTGCTTGATTTCGGGCTGGGCGTTATGACGCGCCTGTGCGAGACGCTTTTGAAGAACGGCGCGCCAGGGCTGCACTTCTACACCATCAACCAGGCTGAGCCGACGCTGCGCTTGTGGGAAAACTTGGGGTTGAAGACGCCGGCCTGAGGCTGCGGAGGCGCTCGCTCTTCGCATCTGGAACCCTTATTTCTTCCTGCCCGCGATTCGTCTCCAAACGCGCCACAGGGCGCTATGCATCAGCCGCGTCTGTTCGGCTTTGAGCGCGGCATAGGAATTCTTGACGTAGACATCGAACTCCGGGGGCCAGCCAATCATGGAGCGGCGCTCCGTGTACTCGCCTTCGCCCCATTTCGCGAGCACAGCCTTGTATCCCACGACATGCGTCACGAAATCGAGCAGGCACTGCGGCATCTGTTCTTCAACGATCAGGTGGGCTTTCTCGATGATCACCCGCTCGCGAATGTCATTGAGGGGCATGAAAATCGTGGTCATCCATAGCATCCACTCCTTCATGTCTTCGTCCCGGATGGGATGGCACTGTGTCTTGCCCTGCTTCCTGAGCAGGGCACGGTAGGCGATGTTACCGGCCTCGGATGCGACGTAAAGCGGTCCGTAAAACTCGTTGAGACGCTTGTTGACGAGACTTAGCTTGTCCTGTCGCCGCGCCAGCATGCGGGCGCTCAACGAGGTGATGAGGTAGCCCCCAAGCGCCAGGATGACGGTGAGGATGGCGGCATTCTGCAGCACCGTGGGAACGGAAAAGAGATCCATTGTCGAGCCTTGCGGACGAGTATATGCGAACGCGAAAACGCGGACTGTGACGCTTGCCGCGGCGTCGGCGCGGGCGCTACGCTACCGAGCCTTTCGGACCGGCACCATGCGCGCCTTTTCCGGCACGACTTTGATCTCGAAAATCTTCGGCCAGAGTTTTCCGGTCACAAAGAGCCGGTCGCGCGCCTCGTCGTAGGCGACACCGTTCAGCACCGCCTCGCGATCGGAGCGCTGGGATGCCGGTAGAAGGCCATTGAGATCGATCCAGCCCAGCACGTTGCCATTGGCGGGCGAGATGCGGGCAATCCGATCCGAGTGCCAGACGTTGGCATAAATCTGGCCGCGGATGAACTCGAGCTCATTGAGTTGCGAGACCGGCGCGCCGTGGTCGCGGACGACGATGCGGCGCACCTCGCGAAACGTCCCCGGATCGAAGAACTTCAGCGTCGCTGTGCCGTCGCTCAGAATCAGGTTCTTGCCATCCTGGGTCAGGCCCCAGCCCTCGCCGTCGTAGTGGAAGCTGCGCAGGAAGCGAAACGTCGTGCGATCGTAAACCAGCGCCACTTGCGACTGCCACGTGAGCTGCACCAGCATGCTGCCCCAATTCGTCAGCCCTTCGGCAAAGTACTTTGCAGGCACATCCTGAAGATGCAGGATGCGGCCGCTCTCCAGGTCCTCTTCGCGCAGCGACGACTTGCCTTTGATTCCGGTGCTCTCGTAGAGATGCCCATCCACGTAGACCAGGCCCTGCGTGAATGCGTTGACGTCGTGCGGGTAGGTGTGGACGATGCGGTAGGAATCGGCGCCGTGGGCAAACAAAGAAGAAGATAGGATCGAGGCGACAGCAGCAAGGCGAAAGCAAACGCGCAGAGGCATCCTCTCGATTCTAACGACGACACGCCGGGCTCAATTCGACCCCAGATAAATGAACCGGATCAAGAACAGCGCGCCCAGCGTGTAAAGAAGCCAGTCCTGCTTGCGGCCGCGCCCGGCGGCAAGATGCAGCACGGCCCAGGCAATGACGCCGAAGCCGAGACCGTTGGCGATCGAGTACGTGAGCGGGATAAGAATCAGCGTGAGAAATGCAGGAATCGCCACCAGCGGATCGTGCCAGCGAATTTCGACAATCGTTGCCAGCATCATGCAGCCGACGAGGATCAATGCGGGTGCGGTCGCGGCCTGGGGCACGACTCCGACATACGGCGCGGCCACCACGGTGCAAAGGAACAACACGCCGGTGACGATAGCGGTTACGCCGGAGCGGCCCCCCGCGGCGACGCCCGCAGTGGACTCGACGTAGCTGGTTACGGTCGATGTGCCGGTCAGCGATCCAAAAACCGTTGCAGTGGCATCCGTAAGGAGAATGCGGTCGAGGCGGGGAATGGAGTGGTCCTTCTCGATGAGCCCCGCGCGCTTGGTGACGGCGACGAGGGTGCCGAGATTATCGAAGAGGTCGACGAAGAAGAAAACGAAGATGATTTCGAGCAGGCCCTTGCCCATGGCTCCCCGGATGTTGAGTTGCAGGGCCGTTGCCCCGAGTGCCTGCAAGCCTCCGGAAGAAGGCGTCCAGTGAACCTGACCCAGAGCCCACGCCAGTCCCGTCGTGGCGAGAACGCCGATGAGAATCGAGCCGCGCACTTTGCGGATTTCAAGCACCACCATCAGCACGAGACCGAAGAGCGCGAGCGATGCCGTGGGGTTGCGTACGCTTCCCATGCCAACGAGAGTTGCCGGATCTCCGATCACGAGGCCGGCGTTGCGAAACCCGATGAACGCGATGAAGAGGCCGATTCCGCTGGCGACGGCGGCGTAGAGTTCGTGCGGGATCGAGCGGAGGATCATCTGGCGAATGCCGAGCACGGTGATGGCGAGGAAAAGAATGCCGGAGATGAATACCGCTCCCAGTGCCGTCTGCCAGGGCACGTGCATCTTGATGCAGACCGTGTAGGTGAAGTAGGCGTTCAGGCCCATGCCGGGCGCCAGCGCGATTGGATACCGCGCGACGATGCCCATCAGAATCGAGCCGAACGCCGCAGAGAGGCAGGTCGCCGCGGTAACCGCTGCGAGTGGAACCCCGGCGGCCGAAAGAATTGCGGGATTGACCAGCACGATATACGCCATGGTCAGGAAGGTCGTGACCCCGGCGAGGATCTCCGTGCGCCAATTGGTCCCCAGACGAGTGAATTCAAAATAGCGTTCGAGCAGATTGAGCATAGGCGGGTTCCTCTAGCAAACCACACCCCGTCTTGAACGCAAAGTGGATTGTGCGCCGGCGCAATCAGGCCGCCGGCCGCGTGCGAGAGAGCCAGCCCAGGAGCCAATTCAACGAACCGCCTTGCACCACGATGGAGAAGACGACGACGACGTATGTCGCTGCGACAATCCAGCCGCGTCCCAACTCCTCAGGAACTGAGAGTGCGAGTGCAATGGAGAGGCCGCCGCGCAGGCCGCCCCACACGAGGACCAGCGTTGAACTTCGGCGCGTTGGTTGCAACAGGCGGAGCAGGCCGAGCAGCGCCGCCACGGCAACGAGCCGGACCGCATTCACAACCAGGATGGCCGAGGTTCCCTCGCGGACCGAAGTCTTATCCAGAGTGACGGTCATGATCGCCATGCCGAGCAGCACGAAGAGAATCGAGTTCTGCACCTCGTCGATCACACTCCAGAAGCCGTGCACACTGTTATGCGCCACGATTTCGGTGGGCTGATCGCGGTTGAAGTAGCGCAGCGCGATGCCGGCAGCAACGGCTTCAAGAGGGGCGGAGATGTGAAGGACCTCAGCGATCGCGTAGCCCCCGAAGGCGAGAGCGATCGTAATCAGGATGTCGACCTGATAGGAGGTGAGCCGGCGCATCAGGTGCGAAGCGAAAGCGGCGCCCGCTATTCCAATCAGCAGGCCTCCGCCGGCCTTGAGCGCGAGTGTTTCCGAGATGCTCCAGACCGTGGGCTGTGTTCCCTGCGCTGCTTCAAGCAGAGTGATAAAGATGACCGCGCCAACCCCATCGTTGAAGAGGGATTCGCCGGCTAGCTGCGCTCGAGTAGTTTTTGAGGCGCGCGTGCGTCGCAGCATCTCCAGAACCGCGACGGGATCCGTGGGCGAAATCAGTGCCCCAAACAGAAGATATTCGATCCAGGGCGCCCGCCAACCGCCGAGGACGCCCATCAATTCGGCGACAAGGAAGAACGATGTCACGGTTCCAATCACCGCGAGCAGAGTGACGGCGATTTTTTCCTTTCGAAGTTCTTCCAGGTCGAGCAGAAACGAACCCGCAAAGAGCAACAGGGGCAGCATTCCATGCAGAATCACGCCGCGCAGGTCAATTTGAAGTGAGAGAGCGGCTGCCCATGAGTGGATGCCCGGCGCGTAAATGCCCGTTCCCATCAAGGCCATCGAAGTCAGAACCGTCAGCAGCATGGTTCCGATGGTGATCGGAAGCTTGAGCCAGCGCGCGCTGATCCAGCCGAAGACGGCCGCAACGGCGAACAGGATACTGATGACTGCAAGGTTCGTCATATCCGCCGGCTCCGTGCAACGTTCCTACCATGCTACCGAATGTCAACAGAGATTGAAGAGCTCGGCACGCAAAGTTCCTGCAATGTCGAGCCCTTGTTCCAGCAGAGAGAGGTGTAGCTGATCCCGAAGAAACTACGCCAGCAGCCTTGCGGCGTCCTTGGCGAAGTAGGTCACGATGAAGTCGGCGCCGGCGCGGCGAAGGCTGACGAGCGTCTCGAGGATTGTGCGATCGCGGTCGAGCCAGCCCCTCTCGAATGCTGCGTGCAACATCGAGTACTCGCCTGAAACCTGGTACGCGCCAATCGGCACGCCGAATCTCTCGCGCGCAGAGAGCACCACGTCGAGGTAGGGCAAGGCGGGCTTCATCAGGATCATGTCGGCGCCCTCTTCGAGATCGAGTTCGATTTCGCGCATGGCCTCGCGCAGGTTCGCTCCATCCATCTGGTAGCTACGGCGGTCGCCAAACTGCGGGGCCGAATCGGCGGCTTCGCGGAATGGCCCATAAAACGCCGACGCGAACTTTGAGGCGTAGCTCATGATCGGTGTCTGCGCAAGCCGGCTTTCATCGAGCGCCTTGCGAATGGCGGAGACGCGACCATCCATCATGTCGCTCGGGCCGACCACATCGGCACCGGCGCGGGCTAGGCTGACGGCAGTTCGTGCGAGAAGTTCGACAGACGGATCGTTGTCGACTTCAAAACTGTCGCCCGTTTTGACAACCACACCGCAGTGTCCATGACTCGTGTATTCGCAGAGGCAGACATCAGCCATGAGCACCAGCTTTTCGGCCGCGGCGGATTTCCTGAGAGCGTGCAAAGCCTGCTGCACGATTCCGTCATCGCTCCACGCACCGGTGGCCTGCTCATCCTTCGCGTCAGGAAGACCGAACAGCAGCAGCCCGCCAATACCCAGTCGAGCCGCTTCCTCCGCTTCAACAACAGCCTGGTCGACCGAGAGATTGAAGACGCCGGGCATGGAACTGACCGGGTTGCGAACGCCCTTGCCGGGACAGATGAACAGCGGATAGATCAGGTCACCGGGATCGACTGAGGTCTCGCGTACCAGCGCGCGCAGCGACTCATTCCGGCGCAGACGCCGCATGCGCATCTGAGGAAAGCTCATGGTTCTATTGTAGGGCAGAGTCAACCGCGGCTATGTGACGAATGACGCTCCAAGCCGCGCTCTACAGCCGGTCGTAAAGCACGTTGTTGCGATAGCCCAGCAGCGTGACCAGCGTCCAGATACCGAGAGCGGTGCCGATCGGAATCCGGATCAGGCTCAGGATCGCAGCAGCGACGGCCACAATCCGGCCCCACTGCGCGCGCTCCATCAGTCCCCAACCCGCAAGCAGTGCCAGCGCAGACCGCACCACCACGACGGCCCAGCCAAACCGCATGATCGCCGGGAAGAACCAACCTGGATCCATCGGGGCGTTCCCCCACGGACCGTGCATAAAGGGAAAACCGCCATGGAACATGCTGCCGGCAAACGCCAGACCTGCAATGCCCAATACCAGCGAAAGCGCTCCATAGACGAACCACACAATGCTGAGCGCCCGGACTCGGCCGGCATAGTTGTTCAACTGAAAATCGAGATTGGGAACCGGAGGAACCGGCGGCGCCAAGGGGCGTCCGCACTGCGGGCAGATGGTCTGCCCCGGGACCAATGCCTGACCACAGCCGCTGCAAAACATGTTGACCTCCTCCCAGGTTGTCTTACCTTACACCTGGTTCTTGCCTCTGCGCCGCCACCGGCTGGTTGCCGGCCGGCGCAGCGCCGCATTACTCCTGCTGTGAATGAGTACGCGGAAGGGACCGGGTTCGTTCCCAATGTTCCTCGTGCCGGTCGTCGTGGAAGACGAGGGCGGTGATGTGGCCCTGGGCATCGCGGTCGACAAAAAGCCGGCTGAACGTGCTTCCGTAGGGATAGAACAGGGCAGATTGCGACTCCGCACCTAGTTCGGCGATCGAACCGTGCAGGTCCTTCTGATAGAGCTGGTCGCCCTGCCTGAAGACGGTAATGGCAAGCTGGCCGTGCGAGTCGTCGTACTCGCCCGCGAGAGCGTCCATCTGAGCCTCAGTGAGCTTGATGGGCACTGGATGCAGGGGAACGACGATGCGCTCCGCCTCGGGAGCAGTCTCGGGGTGGTCGAGGCGGTGCGCGAGGAGCCACTTCGGCAATTCCGGCTCATTGAATGCGCGCGTCCAGCAATCGTGCCGGAGTCCCTGGTAAATCCACAAACGGACGTGACCGCCGGAAGCCTTGATCGCCTGATACATCAGCTCGCTTTCGCGCGGCGCGACCACGTTGTCATCGCTTCCGTGAAAAAGCCAGAAGGGCGTGCGCACCAGGACACGGGCGTATTCAGCAGGCAGCGTGTTGGCCTGGCTCCAGCGCTGCGGCGCGTAGCTCCAGAAAATTCCGCCGGCCGCAATGGCCACTGCTGCCCATCGCGAAGGGTAGGCGCGGGCAAGCTCCCATGCGCCATACCCGCCCAGAGAAAGGGCAGCCAGGTAGGTGCGCTCCGGATCGGCGTGGAATTCGGCTGTCTCCTGGTCGAGGGCGGCCATGGCCATGGCCATCATGTCAGGATCGGTCCAGTAGTGGCCCTGCGGGCACTGCGGCATCACGATGAGAAACGGCCAGCGCTCGGGATGATCGCGCACCTGCGCCGGAAGGCCGATCTGGGTTTGCCACATGCCCTCCGAGCCGCGTTCGCCGCGTCCATGCAAAAACAGGATGATGGGCCAGCGCCTGTGATCGTCGCGCCGCCAGTCTTCAGGCAGGTAGACCTGGAAGTGGTATGCGACCTTTTCAACTTCGACGGTGCGATTCAGGAAGCCCGTCTCCTGGAAATTTTTCGGATGGACGAAACGGTCCGCGGGCGCGACAGCGAACCCGCTGACCGGCACACTCGCGAGGCATATCGCGGCGAAAATCAATTTGGACGCGCATCGCATTGTCGAACCCATCATATAAAACGATCTTCCGCGGACCTATACCCATCCGGATTCATGCATGACTTGCCGTGTATTTCAGCCGATGCACATTTGCGCGATACAGTTTGCTGGCCGACTCTCGATTCGCCGGCAAAGAACGAAATGGCTGGCTCGTTCGGGTTGTTGAAGCTCCACACGCGATGCGAGGAGCCATGGCAGGCAGAAAACGCGGACCACGCGGGAAACCGAGGGAAGGCGCGATGGCGTATCTCGGATTTCGCGTGGTATCGTGAATGCAATATTTCAATCTCTGGGACGCGCAGCGCCGAGAGAACAGGACCTTGTTCTCTCAAACGCGATTCATCACAAGCGCCGTCTTACCTGCTGAAAACAGAGTTTTTACACAGTAAACATTTTTTAACTTTTGAAAGCGCAGACACGCTTGCAAGCCGCTGCGGGCTGCTATATTGAACTTTCGGGAAAATTCCGATACACAGCTTCCCTTTGAATTCAAACTGAAAAGAACCGCTACGTCTGTGACCGCGAATACATCGGTCAGTCTGCAGCGCGCAAACAACAGGAAATCGAAGCAGGAAAGCATTCATGGCGCAAATATTCGAACGCAGCTCCAATGCTTTGGCACGAGCGAGCTTGGTTCTTACGGGGCTGCTCACCATTGCCCTGGGGGTTACGCTCGATCAACTGCAGCGTTCTCCATGGGTGACCCGCCAGGGTCAAAGGCCGGATCAGCCGGTGCCCTTCAGCCACAAGCATCACGTTCAGGGACTCGGGCTGCAGTGCCAGTACTGCCACGTCACGGTCGAGAAATCGAGTTACGCGGGGATCCCGCCCACGAAGACCTGCATGAACTGCCATGCGCAGATCTGGACCAACGCGCAACTGCTCGAGCCGGTGCGCGCCAGCTGGGCCACAGGCCAGTCACTGGTCTGGACCAAGGTGCACGACCTTCCTGACTACGTCTTCTTCAATCACTCCATTCACGTGAACAAGGGAATCGGCTGCTCCACCTGCCATGGGCGCGTGGACCAGATGCCGTTGATGTACGAGCAGAACACGCTGCAGATGGAGTGGTGTCTAGACTGTCATCGCAATCCCGCGAAAAATCTGCGGCCGACCACCGAGATCTACAACATGGCCTGGGAACAGCCCGGCGAAGATCACCCGGTGTGGTGCGCGGTGGGCGAGCAGAAGACCGGATTACCAACAGCCCAGAGCGTGAATTGCGTCACGAAGGATCCAAGCAGCACAGGGCCGCAGATGGCATCGCTCGAATTGCCGTTGCACATGAAGGGCATGTCCGCCGATGTGGCTTCGCCCCAGGTGCCGGCGGCGATGAATTACCAGAAATTCACCAGCCAGGACGAGCTGGGTCACTTTTTGCTGAAGAATTATGACATTCACAACCCTCGCCATTTGACGAGCTGCGACACGTGTCACCGGTGAGCGAACGGATGAGTGACATGAATCAAGTTGAAAAGAACGCGGACAACGATTTGGGGAACGCCGTGGAGAAGGATGCAACGAAAGCTGCCCAGGGCGCAGAGCACACCGGGATGACCCTGGAGCAGGTACGCAAGGATCTGAGAGGCGTGAAGGGGAAGCGCTTCTGGCGTTCGCTCGATGAGTTGTCGAACACGCCGGAGTTTCAAGAGGCGGTGGAACGGGAGTTTCCGGCCTCCGCGCAGGAATGGGTCGACCCGGTATCGCGTCGCGGATTCATGAAGCTGATGGGCGCCTCGATGGCGCTGGCCGGCCTGGCTGGCTGCACCAAGCAGCCCGACGAACCCATTTATCCCTATGTGAAGGCTCCCGAAGACCTGGTGCTGGGCAAGCCCATGTACTTTGCCACGGCGCATCCGTTCGCGACCGGCGCGGTTCCTCTGCTGGTCAAGAGCGATGAGTTCCGTCCCATCAAGATCGATGGCAATCCCGAGCACGCCTACAACCGCGGCTCATCCGATGTGTATTCACAGGGAACGCTGCTCGATCTCTACGATCCTGACCGTTCCCAGCGCGTTCTCTACCATGGCGAGAATCGAAGCTGGGCAGAATTTGTTCAGAAGCTCCAGGAAAAAGCTGCTTCGAGCAAAGACGGAACGGGGGTCTATTTCCTGACCGGAACCATCACGTCGCCCACGCTGGCGCGGCAATGGAAAGAAGTGCAGGCGGCGTATCCGAAGACGAAGCTGGTTCAGTACGATCCCGCCATCGCCGGAACCTGGCTGGCCAACGGCCTGAATGTGCAGTACGCTCTCAGCGACGCCGAAGTAATCGTCTCGCTCGATGCCGATTTTCTATCCGGCGCCTGGTATCCGGGATTTCACAAGCTGGTGCGCGACTATGCCGACCGGCGCAAGAAGCCCGAAAACGGGATGAACCGGCTCTACGCGGTCGAGAGCACGACCTCGACAACCGGCATGAAGGCCGAACATCGGCTTGGATTGCGTGCCAGCGAAGTTCCGGCATTCGCCGCGGAGCTGGCCAAGGCTGTCGGCGTGAGCGGCGTGAATGCTCCCTCCTATTCATGGAGCGGCGAGCAGCAGGCGTTTCTTGCGGCCGTTGTAAAAGATCTGAAGGCCAACGCCGGCAAGAGCGCCGTGATCCCCGGCCTTTACCAGGATCCATCCGTCGCAGCTCTGGCCCTCGCGATCAATAGCGCGCTGGGCAACGTGGGCAAGACGGTTCAGGTCTCCTCTGAGCCGTCGATTCCCGTACCGAGCGACCAAATCGGCGATATGAAGGCACTCGTTGCCGACATGAATGCGGGCAAGGTGGATTGGCTGGTCATTCTGAACTCGAACCCCATCTACGCAGCGCCTGCGGATCTGGGATTTGAAACGGCCTTCAACAAGGTGAATGTGGTAGCCCACCTCGGCACGCACGCGGATGAGACCGGGCAGATCGCGCACTGGCATATTCCGTCGGCGCATTATCTCGAGTCGTGGTCGGATGCGCGGGCGTACGACGGCACGGTGTCAGTAGTGCAACCGCTGATCGATCCGATCTATGGAGGCCACACGGCACACCAGGTTCTTCAGGTGTTGCTGAAGGAACCAATGGTGAGCCCGTACGATGCAGTGCGTGAAACATGTAAGCCGCTGATCAAGGGAGATTTCGAAACCGGCTGGCGCAAGGCGCTCCACGACGGCTGGATCGGAAACACGGCCTACGCAACCAGCGGCGGAACAAAGACCGGAACGGCCAAAGTACCGGCGCCAACGCCAAAGGATTCCGTCGAAATCATCTTCCGCCCCGATCCGAACATCTATGACGGCCGCTGGGCGAACGTGGGCTGGCTGCAGGAATTGCCCAAGCCGGTCACCAGCCTCAGCTGGGATAACGCCGCGATCGTTTCGGGCGCGACGCTGACGAAGCTCGGCCTCGAAGAAGATGACATCGTAGAACTGAGCGTGGGCACAGGCCGCGTGAAGGCGCCGGTTATCGTCGCTCCCGGCCATCCTGACGATTCGGTGACCTGCTATCTCGGCTACGGCCGCGAGTTTGCGGGCCGCGTGGGTTCGGGCGCGGGCTTCGATGCCTATCGGATTCGCAACACCTGGGCGCCTTTCAACGCGACCGGTGCGATCAAGAAGGTCGATGGCAAGTGGGGCATCGCCATCACCAAGAGCCACTTCCAGGATCATCGCAGCAAGGCCTTGAGCGACTTTGGAAACCAGAACCGGTCGCTCGAAGCCGTTGAAGCGCTCGGGCCGCGCGGCATTATTCGCTACGCCACGCTGGAAGAGTTCAAGGCGAATCCCAACTTCGCGCATGAAGGTGAGGGGCGCGAATCGACAGAGATGGGAACCTCGCTGTTCCCCAACTGGACCTATCCGGGAAACCGCTGGGCCATGTCGGTCGACATGAACAGCTGCACCGGCTGCAACGCCTGCATCGTCAGCTGCTATGCGGAGAACAACATCGCCGTCGTAGGCAAGCAGCAGGTGCGCATCGGCCGCAACATGCAGTGGATTCGCATCGACACCTACTTCGAAGGTGATCTTGCTGCCCCGCGCGCGCATTTCCAGCCTATGCTTTGCCAGCAGTGCGAGAACGCTCCCTGCGAGCAGGTTTGCCCGGTGGGCGCTACGATCCACACCGACGAAGGCCTCAACATGATGGTCTATAACCGCTGCGTGGGCACCCGGTATTGCTCCAACAACTGCCCCTACAAGGTGCGGCGGTTCAACTTCCTGCTCTACTCCGACTTTGAAACGCCAAGCCTCAAGCTGATGCGGAATCCGGATGTGTCGGTCCGTTCGCGCGGCGTGATGGAGAAGTGCAGCTACTGCGTACAGCGCATCTCGGCCGCCAAGATCGAAGCCGACAAGGAAAACCGGCCGATTCGCGATGGCGAGATCGTGACCGCATGCCAGCAGGCGTGCCCGGCCTCGGCCATCGTCTTCGGCAACCTGGCCGATCCGAACAGCCGCGTGTCGCAGCTCCACGCGCAGCAGCGCACTTACCAGGTGATTGCCGACCAGAACACGCGTCCGCGAACTCGTTATATCGCGGAAGTCCTGAATCCGAATCCTGAACTGGAAGAGAAGGAAATGCCGGTGGAGCACGTACCGGCCAAGGGTTGAAGAACAGATGGCGACACGCGAAATAAATCCCCACGATCCCGGCGTCGACCCGGCAACTGGAGAGTTCCGGGTTATCGGACCGGGCCAGACTTTCCGGTCGATCACCGAGAAGATCTCGCGCATCGTGCTCACGCCGCATACGCCGCTGGGCTGGCTTGCCCTCTTCGGAATCTTCGGCGGCCTCGCGGTGATGCTGTTGGTCGCGGTGACCTGGCTGTTCCTCAAAGGCGTCGGAATCTGGGCCATCACGCAGCCGGTGGCTTGGGGCTTCGCTATCATCAACTTCGTGTGGTGGATCGGCATCGGCCACGCCGGTACGCTCATCTCGGCCATTTTGCTGCTCTTCAAGCAGAGCTGGCGCAACTCCATCAGCCGCTTCGCCGAGGCCATGACGATCTTCGCCGTCGTCTGCGCCGGCATGTTCCCGGTGATTCACGTCGGCCGTCCGTGGCTGGGGTACTGGCTCCTTCCTCTGCCGCTCACCATGGATGTCTGGCCGCAGTTCCGTTCGCCGCTGCTGTGGGACGTGTTCGCGGTATCGACTTACGCGACCATCTCCGTCGTGTTCTGGTACGTCGGCATGATCCCCGACTTCGGCACCTTCCGCGATCGCGCCGATTCGAAGATCGCCCAGTACTTTTACGGGATCCTTTCATGGGGCTGGCGCGGTTCGATCCGTCACTGGATGCGTTATGAGTCGGCATCGCTATTGCTGGCCGGCCTGGCGACGCCCCTCGTGCTGTCGGTTCATACCGTGATCAGCTTCGACTTCGCAGTCGCGGTCCTGCCCGGCTGGCACACCACCATCTTCCCGCCCTACTTCGTCGCCGGCGCCATCTACTCCGGATTTGCGATGGTGCTGACGCTGGCGATTCCGCTGCGCAGGTTCTATCACCTCGAGCAACTGGTGACCGAGCGCCACATCGACAACATGGGAAAGGTCATGCTCGCGACGGGATTCATCGTGGGCTACGGCTACGCGATGGAAGCCTTCATGTCCTGGTACTCGGCCAACCACTGGGAGGCGTTCACGTTCTGGAATCGCGCCTTCGGTCCGATGGGATGGTCCTACTGGGTGCTCATTACCTGCAACCTCGCGATTCCGCTGACAACCCTCTGGGTGCGCAAGCTACGCACGAACATTGCCTACATGTTCTTCATCTCGATTGTTGTGAACACGGGCATGTGGTTTGAGCGGTTCGTGATCGTCGTGACCAGTCTCTATCGCGACTTCCTGCCATCAGCCTGGGGAACCTATCGCGCGACCAAATGGGACTACATGACCTTTGTTGGCACGCTCGGACTGTTCACCGTGCTCTTCCTCTTGTTTGTGCGCTTCCTGCCCATGATCCCGATGAATGAAATCAGAATGTTGCTGCCGGCGGCAAAGCCGAAGCCGAAGGTGACGACGGAGGCGGGAGACTGATGCCCCCACGCGAAGGAACATACGGCCTGCTGGCCGAATTCGATACGCCGGGCGACCTGGTGAGGGCGGCTCGACAGGCCTACAACGACGGCTGGCGGCGGCTCGACTGCTATACGCCTTACCCGGTCGAAGAAGTTGCGGATGCCATCCATTTTCATCGGAATAAGGTGCCGCTCGTGACCCTGGTAGGTGGCCTCATGGGCCTCGTGGCGATGTTTTCCATGGAGACGTGGATCTCGGTGGTCGCCTATCCCATCAACGTGGGTGGCAGGCCGACGTATTCCTGGCCCGCTTTTATCGTGCCCGCATACGAATGGACCATTCTCTGGGCCGGTCTTTCAGCGGCATTCGGCATGATGGCGCTCAACAAGCTGCCGCAGCTGTATCACCCGCTTTTCAATGCGCCTAATTTCAGAGACGGCGCCACGACGGACAAGTTCTTCCTTTGCCTCGAAGCGCTCGATCCAAAGTTCGACCTCGCCGACACACGGAAATATCTCGAAGGCATGCAGCCGGTTTCGCTGGTGGAGGTGGACTACTGATGAACAGTGTTCAGCGTTCAGTGGTCAGTGATCAGCGATCGGGCGCTGCCATCCTGAGCGAGGGTCGCGGCAGCGACAAGAGCCGAAGGATCAGCGGTTGTCTTGTGCGTTTTGTGCGAAATGGCGGCAAACATCTCGCTCTTGCAGCGATGGCTTGTCTGTTTCTAGTTGCCGGCTGCCGCCAGGACATGCAGGATCAGCCCAAGATGGATCCGCAGCGCGGTTCCAACATCTTTGCAGACCATCGCGGCGCCCGGCCGCAAGTAGAGAACACGGTGGCCCGCGGACAACTCCACGAAGACAGCTATTTCTATACCGGCGTCATTCAGGGCGCGAACGGATACCGCGAAGAGCAGAACCTGATGCCGTATCCCGTGACCATGGAAGTGCTGAGGCGCGGCCAGGAACGCTTCAACATCTACTGCACGCCCTGCCATTCGCGCGTGGGCAACGGCCTCGGCATGATCGTCGATCGCGGCTACAAGACGGCCGCGAACCTGCATGACCAGGTGCGCATGTCGCAGCCGATCTCGCACTACTTCTACGTGATGACGCACGGGTATGGCGCCATGCCGGACTATGCTGCGCAGCTGACTCCCGAGGATCGCTGGGCGGTTGCCGCCTACATCCGCGCCTTGCAGCTCAGCCAGGCAGCGACGATGCAGGATGTACCTTCCGGCGTGACGGTGCGAAACCTGAAGGATCTGGCAGAAGAGCACAATTTGCCGGCCGCCGATGCGCAACCCTGGTCGCTGCCGTCGACGGCAGTGCAGGCTTATCCGCCGGTGACCAAGGAAGGAACGCCGGCCATGGCTCCGGCGAATCCCGCGGACGTGAAGATTGTGATTCCACCTAGCAAGCCGGCTCCTGGGGCCGCGAAGTAAGGATTAACGGAATGGCACACGAAGCACACGCAAAGACGCTGCCCGCGAATCTGAGCGCTCCACCCATGGTGGATGGATGGCAGAGCCGCTCGCTGGTCGTGGGAGCGGTCTTTTCTGTGATTGCAATCATTCTCGCGTTTCTCGGGCAGGCGCAGGATCAACGAGGCTGGGATCATTTTCTGCGGGCATGGGTGCTCGGACTGATGCTGGCCTTCGGTCTTGCTGTCGGCGGACTCGCCCTTTTGATGGTGCAGTACTGCTCCGGCGGCAAATGGGGTCTGCTGATCCGGCGGCCGCTCGAAGCAATGAGCCGCACGTTGCCCATCGTTTTTATTTATTGGATCGTGATCGCAATTCCCCCGGTCCTGAAGCGGCTCTACTTGTGGGCGGTTTACACCACTCAAGACGCCACTGAATCTGCCAGGAACGCGGGCCTGATCACTGAATTCCAGGCGCACTGCCTCAACTTCAAGCGCCCCATGCTGCATCCCTTCGCTTTCTGGTGGGTCAGCATCCTGTGTTTCGTCATCTGGTGGCTTTACAGCTGGCGGCTTAACGCCTACGGCCTGAAGCGCGACTCGGACACCCCGGCGAACACGCCGTTCTACATCAAGAAACTCGAGAACATCAGCGGCCCAGGCATCGTGGTCTACGCCGTCACCATGACGGCCTGCGCGATCTACTGGGTCATGTCGATGGACCCCACGTGGTTCTCGACGATGTATGGCCTGCTTTATCTCGTAGGCCAGGGATACATGGTGCTGGCGTTTTCGATCATCGTCATCATCGCGCTGTCGAAGGCAGAGCCCATCAAGACGATTCTTCGCCAGACGGAACAGCATGACCTCGGCAAGTTGACCTTCGCTTTCGTCATGCTGAATATCTACCTGGCCTTCGGCCAGTTCCTCATCATCTGGTCGGGTAACCTGCCCGACGAGATCAACTGGTATCTCGATCGCATTCGAGGCCACTGGGGCATCATCATCACGCTCGACTTCATGTTCCACTGGCTGATCCCGTTTACCTTGCTGCTCTCGCGCGACCTGAAGCGGAACAAGAAGCGGCTGACCCGGGTCTGCCAGTGGATGATCTTCGCGCGCGCGTGGGACATGTGGTGGCTCATCGAGCCTAATTACAAGGACGCGGCGCGCAATCTGCATTTCAGCTGGGGAATGCTCGAGTACATTGCGGTGCCGGTGGCAATGGTTTCTTTCTGGATGGTGTACTTCTGCATGCAGCTGAAGTCGAGGCCGGTGGTGCAAACCAACGATCCGCACGTTGCGGAGATTCTGGAGCCCGAACATGCCGTCGCATGATCACGATGAAGGGTTCCTGTCGTCGCATGGACCTGAAAAGGTCGATGCCTCGGCGGGATACGAGAAAACCGACGTCCAGACGACGGGAATCGTCGTGTTTCTGGCGGCGCTCGCGATCTTTGTCGCCGTGTGCGGCGTGTTGACCTATGGGTTGGGCAAGCTTTTCAACTCGCACATGGACAAGGAAGACGGGCCTACGAGCAAGTGGGCGACAACCGTGGACATCCGTTCGCTGGGCAACTTGCCGAACAGCCCGGAGATGCAGCAGAAGGTTGCGCAGCTGACCGAGAAGATGCCGACTCCGCGGCTGCAGGCCGACAATGGCGACGGCGCAGTCGATCTCGCCGCTCTGCACGAGCGCGAGAACCTGCTGCTCGACAACTACAGCTGGATCGATCAGTCAAAAGGCACGGTGCGGATTCCCATCGAGCGCGCCATGGAGTTGATCGCGCAGCGTGGATTGCCCGTGGCGCAGCCCGCTCAGCAGCAGCCCTTGATGGCCGGCGATGCCCGGCCAACCATCACGCCGCCTTTGACCGATGGATTTGCGCCGACAGGATATGAACAGCAAGCAGCCGTCACCCGGGCCCTCGAGGCGAAGCGGGAACAGTAGATTAGATCGCCGCCGGGGGCGGTAAAAGGAGTGGTCATGATGCAGCGGGCGGTCACAATCCGGATCAGCTGGCGAGGTGCGGCGAAATCCGCGATCGCCGGGATTGTGCTCTGCAGCGCCATGCTGGCCTCATCGGCCATGGCGCAGGTATCGAGCTATGGAGACAAGTCAGCGGGTCCGGCCAATGACAAGCCGGGCATTCTGAACGGAGTCGGCATCGCGCAGCACCTGAACGAGCAGATTCCGCTGAACCTGGCCTTTACCGACGATGCAGGCAGGCAGGTGCAGTTGGCCGACTACTTCGGCAAGAAGCCTGCGATTCTTGCGCTCGTGTACTACCGCTGCCCGATGCTGTGCTCTGAAGAATTGGACGGGCTGGTCCGCGCGCTCGAGATGGTTCGCTTTGTGCCCGGCAAAGACTTCAACGTGGTGGTCGTCAGCATCGATCCTACGGAGGGCACCGATCTTGCCTCGGCCAAGAAACGCGAATACATGAAGCGCTACGGGCATCCCGACACGGCCAATGGATGGCACTTCCTCACCGGAACTCAACAGAACATCGATACGCTCACGAACGTGGTCGGTTTCCGCTACGTCAAGCTGAAGGTGCCGGGCAGCGACCAGATGCAATATGCGCATGCCAGCGCAATCCAGATTGTGACACCCGAAGGCAAGCTTGCCCAGTACTACATGGGCGTGGAGTACTCGCCCAAGGATCTGCTCCTGGGATTGAATGAAGCTTCATCGAACCGGATCGGCTCTCCTGTCGACAACATCCTGACGTATTGCTACCACTACGATCCCCAGACCAACACGCATTCCCTGATTGTTGCGCGCGTGATTCAACTGGGCGGATTGCTGACACTGATCCTGCTGGGCGGATTCATGACCATCATGTTCCGGCGCGATTACCGGCAGCAACACAAGCATGGGAGCCAAACGGGAAGCAAAGAAGCAAAGGTGAACGGATAAGGAATGGCCCACATAAGCCCAGTACTTTGGCAGTTTCTCGTCAAGTGGTTGACGAACTTCGAGCTCTTCCCGCCGGAGGCATCGAGGATTTCCCAGCCCATGGACGAGCTCTACTTTTTCATGGTCCTGGTCAGCCTGGTCGGTTTGACGATCGTGATTCTGCTGGTGGTCGGTTTTTCGATCGTGTACAGCAAGAAGCGGCATCCGGTAGCGGTTCAGATCGAGGGTTCCACGCTGCTGGAAACGACGTGGACGATCATTCCGTTGGGACTGTTCCTGGTGATGTTTGTGTGGGGCGCGCTCCTCTATTTCCGCATCTATACGCCGCCGGCCAATGCCATGAACATCTATGTGGTAGGCAAGCAGTGGATGTGGAAAGTGGAACATCCGGGCGGCCAGCACGAGATCAATGCGCTGCACGTGCCGGCCGGACGCCCGGTTCAGCTGACGATTATTTCGCAGGATGTGTTTCACAGCTTCTCCATCCCGGCCTTCCGCGTGAAACGCGAGGCAATTCCGGGCCGCTACACTTCGGCGTGGTTTGAGGCCACCACTCCGGGTACATATCACCTCTTCTGCACGCAGTACTGCGGGACCAACCACTCCCAGATGATCGGGGAAGTGGTAGTGATGACGCCCGAAGGCTACAAGAAGTGGACAGAGGAGTCGACCAGCGGCAATTCGCTGGCGCAAAACGGAGAACGCCTTTTTGCCAGCCTTAGCTGTAATGCGTGCCATAACACACAGCCCGATGCTCGTGGTCCCAGTCTGGCCAACGTCTATGGAGCGAAGCTGACGCTGTCATCGGGCCAGTCGATTGTGGCCGACGATGCCTATCTGCGCGACGCAATCCTGAACCCATCGCAACACGTGACCCAGGGATTCGCGCCGATCATGCCGACCTACCAGGGCCAGATCAGCGAAGAAGGTGTGATCGCGCTGGTGGAATACATTAAGAACCTCAACTCCGATTACCGCGTTCAACAAACTTTAAATACAACCGATCTACCCCCCAATATCGAGCAAAAGGCATCGGCTCCGGGCCAGAAATCCCCGGCGCAGAAGGAGGTTAAGCAGTGAGCGCCGCCACTATAGTGACTCTTCCCGATCAATCCACGGCCAGGATCCCAAAGGTCAATTTCCTCAGCAAGGAGAATGGTCTGCTGAGCTGGTTGCTCACCGGCGACCACAAGCGGATTGCCACGCTTTATCTCATCTCCATTACCTTCTTCTTCTTTATCGGCGGAGCATTGGCTGGTCTCATCCGCCTCGAACTGCTGACGCCGCAAAGCGATCTGATGGCCGCCGACACCTATAACAAGGTGTTCTCGATGCACGGCCTCATCATGGTCTTCTTCTTCCTGGTGCCGTCGGTCCCCGCAACCATCGGTAACTTCCTGGTTCCCATGATGGTGGGAGCCAAGGACCTTGCGCTGCCCAAGATCAATCTGCTTAGCTGGTACCTCTACATTGTTGCCGGCATCATGATGCTGGGCACCATGGCCGCAGGCGGCGTCGACACGGGCTGGACATTCACCACCCCGCTTTCCACGCACTATCTCAATACCAACGTCGTTCCAGCTGCCTTGTCGGTCTTCGTTGCGGGATTCAGTTCGATCCTCACCGGCCTCAACTTCATCGTCACCATCCACAAGATGCGCTGCCCGGGCATGACCTGGTTCCGTCTGCCCCTCTTCATCTGGTCGAACTACGCAGCCAGCGTCCTGATGGTGCTGGGCACGCCGGTGCTCGCCATTACCCTCACGCTCGTCGCGCTGGAACGCATCTTCCACATCGGCGTCTTCGACCCCTCCTATGGCGGCGATCCCATCCTGTTCCAGCACCTGTTCTGGTTCTATTCGCACCCGGCCGTCTACATCATGATTCTGCCTGGCTTCGGCGTGATCTCCGAGGTCATCTCCACCTTCACCCGCAAGCGCGTCTTCGGATACACGGCGGTCGCGTTTTCTTCCGTTGCCATTGCGATTTTCGCTTTCTTCGTCTGGGCCCATCACATGTTCATCATGGGCATCTCGAATTATTCGGCTTTGGTGTTCTCGCTGCTCACCATGCTGGTCGCGGTGCCATCGGCCATCAAGATCTTCAACTGGTCGTTCACTCTCTACAAGGGCTCCATCACGTTCGAAACACCGATGCTCTACTCCATCGGCTTTATGGGCCTGTTCACCATCGGCGGCATGACCGGAGTCTTCCTGGGCGCGACCGGAACGGACATTCACCTCACCGAAACCTACTTCATCGTGGCGCACTTCCACTTTGTCATGGTGGGCGGCATGTTGATGGCGTTCCTCTCAGGCATCCACTTCTGGTGGCCCAAGTGGACCGGCCGCATGTATCCGGAGAAGATCTCACAGCTCGCTGCCCTGATCACGTTCATCGGCTTCAACCTGACCTTCTTCCCGCAGTTCATTCTCGGAACGCTGGGCATGCCGCGCCGCTACGCAGCTTATCCGCCGGAGTTCCAGGTTCTGAACGTGTTTTCGACCGCCGGGGCCACGGTGCTGGGTGTTGGCTATCTGCTTCCGATTCTCTATCTGACCTGGTCGCTGAAGTATGGCGCCATCGCCGGCGACAATCCATGGCAGGCCACCGGGCTGGAGTGGCAGACGCAATCGCCTCCGCTGACTGAGAACTTCCCCGAGATACCGATCATGGACCACGAAGCCTACGACTACGAGTGGCTCGAACGTCACAATCAAAAAGAGGTAACCCGTGTCGGATAGCCCCGTCATGACGCATGGCGCGGAGGCTCATCACGAGCATCCGTCGTATCAGCGCCATCACTTCGAAACCGTCGACCAGCAGTTTGACGCCACCAACTTTGCCATGTGGCTCTTCCTGCTCACCGAAGTTATGTTCTTCGGCGGCCTCTTCATGTCCTACCTGCTCATGCGCAACTGGTACTACCAGGCCTTCGTCGAAGGCTCGCACCAGTTGAGCATCTTCTGGGGAACCGCCAACACCACGGTCCTCATCATCTCCAGCTTCACCATGGCTATGGCCGTCTGGTCGGCCCAGATGCGCCGCCAGCGCGCTCTGCTCGCTTTTCTGGGCCTCACCTTCATCCTCGGCACCGCCTTCCTCGGCATCAAGGCCATTGAGTGGCATGAGAAGTGGGAGAAGCATCACGTACCAGGTTTGCACCAGTTCAGCGAGCAGTCGTTCCTCAATCCCAAGTCAGATACCGAGGTCTGGAACGAATACCACGACAAGCCTCTCGCACCCGACATGGCGCAGAAAACCGAGGAGTACTTCTTCCTCTACTTCGCTATGACCGGCATGCACGCGCTGCACATGGTGATCGGAATCGGCCTGCTCATCTACATCTTCATCCGCGCGCGAACGGGCGCCTATACCAACGGGCACTTTACGTTCGTTGAGAACTTCGGGCTTTACTGGCACTTCGTCGATATCATCTGGATCTTCCTGTTCCCACTGCTGTACCTGATCAGCAGGTATTGAAGGAATCACGTCATGAGCGAACACGACAACGGAAACAACTCGGAAGCCGAGTACCACGAGCAGCACCACATCGTCAGCCCGGTGACCTACGCCATCATTCTCCTGATCCTGCTGGTGGCGACGGCAACGACGGTCTGGGCTTCGTACATTGACCTCGGCGAGTGGCACATCGCTCCGGGTCTCACCCTCTTCTGGAACCCGGTGGTGGCGCTGGCCATTGCCTGCACCAAGATGACATTCGTGGTGCTCTTCTTCATGCACATCAAGTACAGCCGCAAGCTCACCAAGCTGACAGTGATTTCAGGATTGTTCATCTTCCTGGTGCTGATCGGCATGACCCTGTCGGACTACTTCTCGCGCGCCTGGGGACGCTGGTAAAAAAGCAGCTTTCAGCAAATAAACGCCGCCGGACCGGCTCTCAGCCGTCAGATTTCAGTCTTCAGCAAACAAAGGCCGCCTGTGGGCGGCCTTTCTGTTTGCCATGGCGAAGCAGATCGAGAAAATGAAACTCCTCCGACCACTCCACGACCTATCCAGCGAAGCCCTTGCTCCAGTTTGTTTTCATGTCGCCGAAGGATTCCTTTGGAGTTGTTCAGGTTTCTGGATCGACCCGCACGCAGTAATCTGAGCCGCCACTTAGACAAGTCAGAATAGAGGCAGGTAAGAAAGGAACCTGTCCATTCCGAAAGACGGAGTCCCTGAAGAACTCGCCCGCCTCGCCGACCACCCCCGCATCCTCGTCCGCCGCTCTGGCGCGCTCCGGAAAGACGCCAGGTGTGTCGTCTACTGGATGCAGCGAGCGATGCGCATCGACGGTAATCCGGCGCTGGACGTCGCAATCGAGGCCGGCAATGCCCTCGGCCTGCCGTTGGTCGTATATTTCTCCGTCATTCCCAACTATCCAAACGCCAATTTGCGCCACTACCACTTCATGGCGCAAGGTCTCCGCGACGTGGCCGAAGATGCGGCCGAACGCGGCGTCGGATTCGTTCTGCGCCGACCTCCTCACAACTCGCTCGAGAAATTCCTCGAAGAAGTCGACGCCGCCCTCCTCATCGGCGACGAGAACCCGTGTCGCGAACCGGAACGCTGGCGCCGCGTGCTCGCGCGAAGACTCAAGGTCCCCTTCTGGACCGTCGACGCCGACGTCGTTGTGCCATCCGCCGTCTTCGGCCAGACGTATTTCCTGCTTCATCATTTCCGGCCCCATCTGCACGCGCAGTTGCCGAAATATCTCGTCGCCCCGAAGAAACCGAAGCTGGATCATCCGTGGAAGCCGTGGATGAACCTCGCGAGCTATCCCGTCGATCAGGACATCACCGAAGGATTTGCCAAGCTCGACCGGACCGTCAAGCCAGTCGACACGTTCACCGGCGGACCCCGTGCCGCGCAGCGCCGCTTGAAGGAGTTCATCCGTGATGGTCTTGCCGGATACGAAATGAATCGCAATCACCCCGAATTAAAAGGGACAAGCCGGCTCTCGCCCTACCTGCACTTCGGCAACATCGGCCCGCTAACCATTGCGGTCGCGGTCGAAAAAGCCGTGCGCAAAGGCGATGCAAGCAGCGCAGCCCGCGACCGCTTTCTGGATGAACTGATCGGCTGGCGCGAACTCGCCGTCCTCTTTGTCCGGCACACGCCCGACTACGACAACTGGGAAGCCGCCGAGCCCTGGGCGCGCAAAACGCTCACCGAACATGCAAGCGATGCGCGGCCGTATCTCTACAGTTTCGAACAGATGGAACGCGCCGTGACCGGCGATGCATTGTGGAATGCCGCCCAGCGGCAGATGGTCGAGACCGGCTGGATGCACAACTTCATGCGCATGTACTGGGCCAAGAAAATTCTCGAGTGGACACCCAACCCGGCTCGCGCCTTTGAGTGGGCCGTCACGTTGAACGACCGCTACGAGCTGGATGGGCGCGATCCCAACGGATATGCCGGCATCGCCTGGGCTATCGTCGGCCGGCACGACCGTCCCTGGTTCAACCGTCCTGTCTTCGGCCTGGTGCGTCCCATGAGCGGCGCATCCCTGGCGAAGAAGTTCGACGCCCGAGCGTACATCGAGCAGAACCGCTGAGATAGCGACACCGGCTTTCGCTTCGCGCTGGTGTAGCGGCGGTCACATCGGGTGTGTAGAGGCGCTGTCCTAGAATGGGACACAATTTCAATTCCGGAACCTGCTTGTTTCGCGCAGCGCAATCCACTGGATTTCGCTGAATTCCCCTTCGGAAGATGAGAGAGGGAAGTGGGATCGCGCGAGGGGATGACTTCGTTTTCTCAAAGCATTCTGAGCTTCATGGCCGAAGTCTGCGGCTCGCGGCTGTGTGCCTATGCCCCGCGCTTCGTGCAGCGCCTGGGCCATGCCCTCGCCGCTTTCCTGATGTTGGCTGCCATATCGGCAACCGCCCAAACGGCGAAGGCAGCGCAAACCGTGCCTCCGCGCATCGCGCAGGCGCAGAGATTTCTCGCGGCCCGTGCGTGGCCTCGGAATCGTCTCGTCAGTTCGAATTCAACCCGCCCTCAAGCCGATGCCCAGCGACCCTTACCGGCGGTTATCTCACCGGCTCAATCATGGCAGCCGCTCGGGCCCGCGCAGGTGCAATCGCAGAACTATGGTCTTGTGACCGGCAGGATCTCCTCGATTGCCTTCGATCCCGAGGACGCGACCGGCAACCATGTCTACATCGGCACAACCGGCGGCGGCATGTGGGTTTCGCAGAACGCGGGCGCGTCGCCTGTATCCAACGTCGTCTTCACTCCCATGATGGACGATCTCTCTGCCATGATGAGTGCGCTGGATGCTTCCATCAGCATTGGGGCGGTCAGCGTTCAGCCCGGCGGCACCGGCGTGATCCTGGCCGGCACCGGCGACCCAAACGACGCGCTCGATTCCTACTATGGCGCTGGCATCCTGCGCTCGGCCGACGGCGGGAACACCTGGAGTCTCATTCAGGCAACGAGCGACCAAAGCTTCCTCTTCGCAGGCGAAGGATTTGCGGGATTCGCATGGAGCACGGTGAATCCGCAGCTTGTCGTGGCGGCGGTCTCGCAGGCTTATGATGGAACACTCGTGCAGGCGGAGCGCACGGGGCTGAGCGGCGAGAGCTATGAGGGCCTCTACTACTCAGTGGATAGCGGCGCGACATGGTCGCTCGCCACCATCACCGATCCGGACGGAACCGATGTGCAGGGACCGCGCGATCTGTTGGACAGTCCAAACGGGAACGCCGCAACCTCCGTGATCTGGAATCCTGTTCGCAAACTCTTCGTCGCCGCGGTCCGCTACCACGGGTACTACGCATCGCCCGACGGTGTCAGATGGACGAGGCTCGCATTCCAGCCGGGCGGGGGATTCGCGACACCGATGTGCCCATCCAACCCGGGATCCACAGGCTCGATCGACTGCCCGATTTTTCGCGGCTCCCTCGCCGTGAATCCACAAACCGGCGACACCTTCGCGTGGACCGTGGATGCGAACAATCAGGACCAGGGAATCTGGCAGGACGAATGCAACCTCAGCGCCGGCGCGTGCGCAAGTCCGGCTCTCAGTTTCACGACGCAATGGAATACCGCCGCGCTGGAATCGAACACCAACCTTGGCGCCGCGACCATCGCCAACGGCGACTACGATCTGGCGCTGGCCGCGGTGCCTTCGGGGCAGGACACCTTGCTTCTCGCAGGCGCGAATGACCTGTGGAAGTGCAGCCTGGCAGTTGGATGTGTCTGGCGCAATACCACGAATGCGAATTCATGCATGAGCGCGGAGGTGGCCGGCTACCAGCATGCGTTGGCGTGGAACACGGCGAATCCATCGGAAATTCTGATCGGCAACGACAGCGGACTCTGGCGTTCCATGGACGCGATTGGCGAATCGCAGCCGGTGTGCTCGCCAGATGACGCGAACCACTTCCAGAATCTCAATGGCGCGATTGGCTCGCTCGCCGAAGTTGAAAGTATGTCCGCGCCAAGTGTGTCGCCCTATACGCTGATGGCGGGTCTCGGAGCCAACGGAACCGCGGGCGTCAAAAATACGACCGGGCCCACAGCCGTGTGGCCTGAGATCCTGAGCGGCGAAGGCGGACCCACCGCGGTGGATCCAACCAACAGCGCGAAGTGGTACGTGAACAACCAGGCCGGCGTATCGATTCATCTCTGCGATGAAACCGCTGCCTGCACGCCTGGCGACTTTGGCGCAGCGATCGTGACCGATGCGGATGTGAACGGTGACGGCTATACGATGACCTCGCCTGCGCCGTTCCTGGTCGACCCCGTCGATCCATCGCAGTTGCTGATCGGAACCTGCCGCATGTGGCGCGGTCCCGCAAATAGCAGCGGCTGGAGCAGCGCCAATGCCATCAGCCCGTTCTTTGACGGGATTGCGGGTCAATCCGCATGCAACGGCGACGCGCTTGTCCGCTCCATTGCAGCGCTTGCGCTGCCCAACGGCGGTGAAGTGGTTTACGTGGGCATGTACGGCGCCCTCGACGGCGGAGGCATCCGGGCCGGCCATGTCTTCAGTGCAAACTTCGATCCGGCGAATGGATGGTCCGCCTGGAACGATCTCACCGGAAATCCCGTGGGCAACGACAATCTCGGGATGAATGTCTATGGCCTCGATATTTCGGGGATCTTCGTCGATCCACACGATGCAACGGGAAATACGGTGTACGTGACGGTGGAGGGCATGACCACCCCCACCGTGCCAGTGCGGGTCGCCTATCGCTCGACGGATGGAGGCGCGCATTGGATGTCGATCACGTCGAACCTGCCTTCGGCCCCGGCTAACAGCATTCTGATCGATCCGCAAGACGCGAACACCGCGTACCTGGCGCTCGACCGCGGCGTCTATGCAACGCGCAACATTGCGAGCTGCGCGGTTCTCGGAAATAACTGCTGGTCGGCTCTCGGATCGGGCTTGCCGGAGGCGCCCGTCGTCCAACTGGCCGCAACTCCTTCGACCGTTTCGCCGAACGTGCTGCTTGCGGGGACGTATGGCCGTGGAATCTGGCAAATTCCGCTGCTCAGCGCGGGAGCGCAGCTGACGACGGCGACGGTCGACCCGACGCAACTGGATTTCAGTTCGCAGGCGATGGGCACGAGCAGCAGTGCGCAATCCATCACCCTGACCAATACCGGCGGCATCGCCCTGGCCGTTTCAGCGATTTCAGCGAGCGGCGATTTCAGCGAGTCCGATAGCTGCCAGAATGCAGTAGTAAGTGCCGGTGCTTTTTGTGCGATCCAGGTCACCTTCAAACCGAGCGGAACCGGCAGTCGCACCGGGCAGTTGACGATCTCCGCCAACGTGGCCGGCGGCCAATTGATTGTTCCATTGAGCGGAACCGGCGCAGCGGGCGGTGCGATTTCTCTCAATCCGCTCACGCTCAATTTCGGCACGGTGGCAACGGGAGCTACGTCGGCCGCGCTTCCCGTCACGGCAGAAAACGACAGCTCCAGCTCGATCTCGATTACCGGCCTCACCGTCAGCGCTCCGTTCGCGTTGGCCACCAATGCGTGTGGCAGCGCGATCGCGGCGAACAGTGAATGCCAGCTCACCGTCACATTCGGGCCGTTGCAAGCCGGTTCGGTGAGCGGAACGCTGAGTTTGCAGACCGCTGATGGCGAAACACAGACAGTACAGCTCTCGGGAGCGGGGGCCGCGCCGCCGACGGACAAGCTATCGGCGTCTTCGCTGAGCTTTTCGGGAACCATCATTGGAGCGCAATCCCAGCCGCAAACCGTCACCCTGACCAACAGCGGAGGCGTTCCGCTGACCGGGATCTCCATCTCGGCGAGCGGGCCATTCCAGGTTTCAGGCAACTGCACGAGCCGGCTTCCCGGGGACAGCAACTGCGCCATCGCCGTGACCTTCACACCTGCGGCTGAAGGGGCTCAGACTGGCACACTGACTGTTTCGGATGCGCTGCGCTCGCAGACCGTCGCGCTGTCCGGAACAGGTTTGCTGCCGCCGGTCATCAGGTTGAGCGCGACTACCCTGAGCTTTGCGTCCCAGACTGTCGGAACCGCCAGCGCCCCGCTGGTGCTGACGATGACAAATACGGGCGGCTCCGCGATGGCCAATCCGGGTTTCCAGATCACGGGCCAGTCGGTTGCCAGCTTTGCGGTCGGCTCGACGACCTGCGGCTCCGTGCTCAGCAGCGGAGGCAGCTGCACAGCCCAAGTCATCTTCACTCCTTCGATTGCCGGCGCAAACACGGCATCGCTGAATGTTTCCTCATCGACAGCCGGCGCCAAACCTGTCTCGGTTTCGCTCAGCGGAACGGGCATTGCGGCAGCCGGCCTGAACGTCAGCCCGGCGCAGCTTTCGTTTACCGAACCGCTGATCGGGGAGCCCAGTCCGCCGCAGACCGTGACGATCAGCAACACCGCCGGCGTGGCCGCGGCAGGATTGACGCTTGCGATTTCTCCGCCATTCACTCTCACGCAGAATTCGTGCGGAATCAGCCTGGCTGCCGGGGCATCGTGCTCCGTCGGCATCACCTTCACGCCCGCAGCGAATGGCACCGTGGCTGGAACGCTGACGGTCAATTCATCATCTCTCAATGCCGCCGTTGTCGATCTGAACGGCACCGGCGGGCTGGCCGGAGTGGTCCAACTGCAGCCTGCGTCGATGAACTTTCCCGACACGGGCGTGGGAACTACAAGCAAAACGCAGACAGTGACCCTGACAAACACCGGTACGGTTACTCTCGGCGCTTTGGCCCTCACCACCTCGCCAGGTTTTCAGATCGCGAGCAACGCCTGCGGAACGGAGCTGCCACCGGGGTCATCCTGCACAGCCGGCATTGCGTTCGCTCCTGCGAGCGCGGGTTCGCAAACCGGCAACCTCACGGTTGCCAGTTCCTCTCTCGCTGCCAATGTGCAGGCCCAATTGAGCGGCATGGGTACTGATTTCGCCGCGGCAGTATCGGGCTCCCAGAGCCAATCGGTGGCAAGCGGGCAAACCGCGAGCTACACCCTGACGCTGACACCTTCAATCGGTTCGGGATCCACCTTCACCTTTTCGTGTACCGCATTGCCCGAGAACGCGGTCTGTTCGTTCAGCCCGGCTAGTGAGACCGTCGCGGCCGGCACAATCGGCAACGTAGCCGTCCGCATTGCGACGGGATCGTCGAGCGCGTCGGCCCGGTCCACAAGCGCGTGGCCCTGGGGAACCGTGCCCATCCTTTGCGGGATGGTTTTGCTGCCGCTTGCCATTTGCCGGCGGAAGAATCGGCTTGCGCTGTTTGCACTGGCTTTGACTGCCATGCTGACCATCTCGAGTTGTACCGGATCCGGCGGAGGCACGGGCGGCGGACCCCCGCACGGCGGCCACGGCAACACGCCGCCCGGAACCTATTCTGTGCAAGTCGCCGTCACATCCAACGGCGTTTCTCATAACGTGACGCTCTCTCTCACTGTGGATTGATGCGGCTTGGTGCGGCGACCGGGAGCGAATGAACGACCGGCTATACTTGAGTTTCGAGCCCGAAGCCGATTCGGACGGGGAAAAACGAAGAATGGCAACCAAAGTTACAGTCGAGGACGTTCACCGCGTTGCCGAGTTGGCGCATCTCGAACTGACCGTGGAGGAAACGCGACGGATGCTCAAAGATCTGAACGCAATCCTCGACTACGTCGATGAGTTGAATGAGCTGGACACTTCCTCCGTGGCCCCGCTTGCGCAAGTCAGCGAGCTGGAGGGCGGCTCAGAGGCCGGCTCCTTAAGGATCGACACCCGCATCCCTTCGCTGGACCGGGCTTCGGTGATGCCGCAGGCCCCGGATACCGATCAGGTCTTCTTCAAGGTGCCGAAGGTGATTGAGCGCTGACGCATCAGCAGCCCGGCCGACAGGAAAATAACCATAGAGCAGGGAAGGCGTAATTGGGCACCGAGAGCAAAACTGAGAGCTACGTCCAGAAGCCGAAAAGCTTTGCGGAGCTCCGCGAAGGAATCGCTTCGGGCAGCACCAAGGCGGTTGATTTGGCAACGCGCTACTACGATCGCATTGCCGAAGTGAATCCGCAGCTCAACGCATACCTCAGCCTGACCAGAGATCGCGCTCTCAGGCAAGCGGAACGGGCTGACGCAGCCGCATCGAAGGGCGAGTGCCTGGGCCCGCTCGCCGGCATTCCCATCGGGATCAAGGATGTGCTGGTGATGCAAGGCGCTCCGGCGACCGCCGGCTCGAAGATCCTGAAGGGCTACGAACCGCCTTACGACGCTACCGTGGTTCGCAAGCTGGAGGCGGCGGGAGCGGTCCTGCTGGGCAAGCTGAACTGCGATGAGTTTGCCATGGGCTCATCGAATGAAAACTCGGCCTATGGCCCGGTGCGCAACCCAGTCGATACGGGGCGCGTTCCTGGCGGATCGAGCGGCGGATCGGCGGCGGCGGTGGCTTCGAACATGGCCGTTGCCACCCTCGGCAGCGACACGGGCGGTTCCATCCGCCAGCCGGCAAGCTTTTGTGGCGTTGTCGGCGTGCTGCCGACATACGGTCGCGTTTCCCGCTGTGGATTGATTGCGTTCGCATCCTCGCTGGACCGCATCGGTCCCTTCGCCGCCAACGTGCACGATGCGGCCACCGTGCTGGGCGTGATCGCCGGACATGACCCGTGCGACGCCACCAGTTCAAAAACTCCCGTGCCTGACTACGCTGGCGAGAGTGACAGGCCGGTCGAGGGCCTGCGCATCGGCATTCCGGCAGAGTACTTCGGGGAAGGGCTTGATCCCGAAGTTCGCTCCGCGGTGGAGGCGGGCATCTCATCCCTCGAGCAGGCCGGCTGTGCGATCAAGCCGATCTCGCTGCCGTACACGAAATATGCGATTCCCACCTACTACATTGTTGCGACGGCAGAGGCCAGCGCCAATCTGGCGCGCTTTGATGGAGTCCGCTACGGCTTCCGTTCTCCTGCGTCCGACACGCTATCGGCCATGTACAGCCGCTCGCGCGAAGAGGGATTCGGGCCCGAAGTGAAGCGTCGCATCCTGCTCGGGACCTATGCGCTGAGCGCCGGCTACTACGATGCCTACTACCTCAAGGCGCAAAAGGTGCGCAGGCTCCTGGCTGATGAGTTTCTGCGGGCATTCGCCGAGGTCGACGCTATCGCGACGCCGACCGCCCCGACCCCGGCATTCAAACTCGGGGAAAAAGCAGACGATCCGCTGGCGATGTACCTGGCGGATATTTATACGGTCACCGCGAGCCTCGCGGGGATCTGCGGCGTCACCGTGCCCTGCGGCAAAACCGCATCCGGGCTCCCCGTCGGCATGCAGGTTTTGGCCGCACATTTCCACGAAGGGACGGCGTTTCGCGTGGCGCGGGCGGTGGAAGCAGCACAAGGAAAGTGAAGTCATGCAAGTTCGGGCTCTGATCGTTGCAGTGTTAGTCGCAGTTTTTCTCGAAGGCGGCCAAGATTCGCAAGCCGCGAGCCATAAAACCCACGCAGTCTTTCTTGGGGCGCCGAAACACGTACCGTATTCGAAAACCGGTGATCCGGCGGGCGCGGCGGCAGACGAGAAAGAGTTGAAGATTCGCGCGCTCATCGTGGACGGCGTCGTGAAGGAATGGACCACGGGCGAGTCGCACGACGTGACGGATCGCAGCTTCGTCATTCGCAGGGCGCTGCGACTGAATGACAGCCTGCCGGGCGACAAGCCCGCCGCAACCGGTCGATGGGTGTGGCAGCGCGGCCCCTGGATCCTGATCGATCGCTCCACAGGCCATGTAACCGCGCTCAAGCTGCCCGATTACGATCCCGGCGTCAGCCAGGTCAGCTGGTTTCGCGACTATGCGGCGTATTGCGGACTGAGCGCCAGCGGCAAGAGCCTTTATGCCGTGGTGGCGCAGCTGACCGTTCGCAAGCCTGTGCTGGCGAAGAAACTTGCGGCGCTCGATGCCGACCATTCCGACCCGGCATGTGCGCAAACGGAATGGCAGCGCGACCCGTTGCAGGTCACATTTCATCCGGCCGGCAACGCAGCGCAGAGTTTTAACATCGTCCCAGGATCGGCAGCCTTGGTGGAGGAGTCGGACGATGCGCCGGAGACTCCCCAACCGGCGGCCGCTCCCCAATAGAACCGCCGTCGCACTGGCCTAAAATGAGGCAGCCCAGGTCTTCGAAGAGATCACCGGGTTGAATCCTTTTGAAAGAATCAAAGCCATGGAATCGCTGGACGAGCTTCTAACGCAGGCCGAGGCTGCCCACGGGCACATGTGTCCGGGTCAAATCCTGGGCGTGCGAATGGCGTTGTTGGGGCTTCGCGGTCTCGAAATCGATGATCCCCGCGGCGCCGACCGCAAACGTCTCATCACCTTCATTGAGATTGACCGCTGTGCCACCGACGCCATCGGCATGGTGACTGGCTGCCGTCTTGGCAAGCGCACGCTCAAGTTCCGCGACTGGGGCAAAATGGCGGCAACCTTTGTCGACCTGGATTCGGGCGGGGGCATTCGCGTGGTTGCGCTCGAGAACTCCCGCGACCGTGCGCGCCAGCTCTATCCGAACCTCGAGAACAAGAAGCAGCAGCAGATGCAGGCGTATCGCGATCTGCCTGACGACGAGCTCTTCAGAACAGAGCGGGTCAGGGTGCAAGTCGATCCAGCGGAGCTGCCCGGCGCCCGCGGTGAGCGTTTCACGTGTCCGCGATGCGGCGAGGGCGTTAATTTTGGCCGGTTTGAAACCGTGGCCGGCGAGCAGCTCTGCTGGAGTTGCGCGCGAACCGGCCTTCGCTACTGGACTCCCGATCCGGAGCGAAAATAACCCGATCCGCTAACGCTTCGCCACCACACCGGCCCCTTCCGCGCTTCTTGCTCGCGTACAGCTGGGAGCGCGCCGGTGGTTGCGGGTGTGCAGAAGGGGGTCTGAGCTGTGAGCCCCAGTCTTGACATGAATACGGCTCCGCATTTCTTATCTTTTTAGGCCTTCTTGGGGGATTCTGGCAGGAGTGTGCGTGGTTTGATGGATCGCTCCCAGGTGCCGGAGTGCCAGCAGAAGTCCGTGTCGAACAGGAAGCGAACGGTAGCGGTTGAAGATTTTGGTATGCGCCGCCAATGAATGATGGCTTGCGCGTGATTCCTCGACCCGCCTTGCAGTGCCTGGGCTGAACCGATCGGAAGCCAGGACATTCCCGGAGACAAATCGCGTTCGGCAACAGCCGAGCATGCCCAGATCGAATGCAGATGCGGACGAGCGGGCGAGCAAAGGACGAGTGTGACACCAGGTTTTGCATTGTTTGCGGCAGCGCCCGCCGCACCCGCCGGCAGTGGGCTGTCGATTTTGCTGCCCCTGCTCCTGATTCCTCTTCTTTATCTGGTCATGATCCGCCCCCAGCAGAAGCGCCAGAAGCAGTGGCAGGAGATGCTGAAGAGCATCAAAACCGGGGACCGGGTGACCACCGCGGGCGGCATTCGCGGCATTATCCTATCGATCAAGGACGACGCCATCATCATTCGCGTGGCGCCGGACAATCTCAAGCTTGAAGTCGCGAAGAGCGCCATTGCTTCGGTGACGACGCAGGATACCTCGTCCGGCTCCTGATGTACCTCGGGCCAGAGAAGTGGACACATGAAGAAAAATCTCAACAAGAAAATTGCAGCGATCATCGCGGTTCTTTTGATCTTCATTTACGGCATCTTCAGGATTCCTTCGGGACTCAGCGGCACCGCCCTGAAGAACGCCGTCACGCAGAACATCCATCTCGGCCTCGACTTGCAGGGAGGCGTCCACTTGATCCTCCGAGTCATGGTGCAGGAAGCGGTGGGCGATGAAACCGACGCGGCCGTGGCGCGCATCCAACAGGATCTGCAGACGGCGCATCTGACTTTCTCGCAGATCGTGAAGCCGGACCCCAAGAACAAGCCAGAGTTTATCCAGATCGAAGGAACCAACCCGACACAGTCAGGCTCGGTGCGATCCATTCTCGACGATAAGTTCTCGAATGAGTACGACGTTGCGTCGGCCGGCGGCGAAAGCAGCTTTACGCTCACGATGAAGCCGGGCGTCGAAAAGGCCATCGAAGACAAAACCGACCAGCAGGCAATCGAGACGATCCGTGATCGCGTCGACTCCCTCGGCGTGAGGGAGCCGGAGATTGCACCCTACGGCCTGGGCGCGAACCAGATCCTTGTCGAGCTGCCGGGCATCAGCGACGTCGACCGCGTGAAGGCCATCATCAAGTCCCAGGCGCGCCTCGAGATCCATCCCGTGATTGGCGGGCCTTTCCCGGATGAGCAGGCTGCCTTGTCGAGCGTCGGCGGCAACCTTCCTCCTGAAGACGAAGTCGTCCAGGGATCGGGGACCATGGCGGCCGGCTCGGAAGGCAGCAGCTACTACGTGCTGCAGCGGGTCCCTATCGTCGCCGGTTCCGACTTTCGCTCCGCAGAGCCGGGCACCGATACGAATACCAACCAGAGAACCGTCCACTTCACCCTGACCAACGAGGCAGGCGATCGCTTCTACGACTACACCAGCAAGAACATCAACCACAGCATGGCCGTGGTGATGGGCGGCCAGGTCAAGGAAGTCGCCAACATCGAGAGCGCAATTCGCGATTCGGGTGAGATTCGCGGCAGCTTCTCAGAGGACGAAGTCGAGATCCTGTCGAAGCTCCTGCGTACCGGCGCTCTTCCCGCCTCGCTTGAATATCTTGAAGACCGCACCGTGGGCGCGTCGCTCGGAGCCGACTCGATTCGCGAAGGAGTGACCGCAGCCATCGTGGGCGTGCTGCTGGTGATGGTCTTCATGCTCGTCTATTACAAGGGCTCAGGCATCAACGCGGATCTCGCTCTGTTTCTCAACCTCGTGATTCTGCTCGGATTTATGGGCTTCTCCGGCGCAACCCTGACCTTGCCCGGAATAGCCGGAGTGATTCTCACCATCGGTATGGGCGTCGATTCGAACGTGCTGATCTTTGAGCGCATCCGCGAAGAGATACGCGCGGGCAAAGCGGCCTCGGTGGCTGTGGAGCAAGGGTTTGCTCATGCCTGGACGACGATCTTCGATACGCACGTGACCACGATCGTTTCCGCCGGCATCCTTTTCCTGTTTGGAACGGGTCCGGTGAAGGGATTCGCCGTGACCCTCACATTCGGACTTGCAGCCAACCTGTTCACGGCGGTCTATGTTTCGCGCGTCATCTTTGAAGCTCACCTGAACAAGATGAAGCCCGGGCAGATGGTTTCGATTTAGGGCCTGGTGTGATGCAAACGCAGCAGGAAGTAAAAGATATGCGGAACGGCTGAGTTCCGGACAAGAAGGAAGGCAGAGAGCCAGTGGAACTGTTTCACAACGTAAACGTGGATTGGTTGGGGAAGAAGTGGTACTTCCTCGGATTTTCATTGATCTTCAGCACGGCCGGGATCATTTCAATGGCCATGCACTATGCCAAGATTGGCAGCCCGCTTCCGCTGGGTGTGGACTTCAAGGGTGGGACCCAGGTGCAGGTGCGATTCGAGAACCCTCCGGATATTGCGCAGATTCGCAAGGCGATGGATTCGGCCGGCGTACAGGGCTTCACGGTCGTCAACATCGACCAGGCTGCCTACCACGAGGTGCTGATCAGCCTGCCGGAAGCCAGCAGTGAAGCCGCCAACGATCAGGGCAGGCAGCAGGTGGTGACCGCCCTTCGCGAGCACTACAACAACCCCTTCAACGACAACGGCGTCAAAGTCGACACGGTAGGCGCGACGGTCGGCCACCAGCTGGAGCGCCAGGCCGCTCTGGCAACGCTCTATTCGCTCCTGGGGATGCTGGTTTACCTGTGGTTCCGGTTTCAATTGATTTATGGAGTTGCTGCCGTGGTTGCCTGCTTCCACGACACCCTGATCACAGTAGGCGCTTTCGCTTTGGCCGACCGGGAGATCAGTCTCACCGTGATCGCGGCCATCCTGACCCTGGTCGGCTATTCCATGAACGACACGATTGTGGTGTTTGACCGCATTCGTGAAAATCTGCGGCTCAGCCGGCGCGAGCCGTTGCCCGATCTGGTCAATCGCAGCATCAACCAGACGTTGAGCCGGACCGTGCTGACTTCGGGGCTCACGTTCCTGACCGTGCTATCGCTCTTTGTATTTGGCGGCCAGGTGCTGCGCGGTTTTTCGTTCGCACTTGTGATTGGAATTTTGATTGGAACCTATTCGTCGATCGCAGTAGCATCTCCGATGCTGGTTGCTTACCAGGAGTGGCGCGCGCGCAGCGGCAAGGCTGCGGTTCTGCCGGCTGCGAGGCGCTCGAAAGTGTGAACCTGGGCGTCCGCAGATTGCACAATTTTTGGGGCAGGTTTTGCAACACGCAAGGAGTTCTGATATAGGTGGAGCACGCTTCTGTGGTACCGTTTTGATGCCGGGAACATTTCAAGTTGCCACGGTGTCTAAATAGAGGTAACCATCACTCGATTCGAGGCTGGCCATGTTTGAAGATTCCACATTTGAATCAGGGAACAAGATCAAGAGCAAGAGCGGTCGTTGGATGATCTTTACGGGCATCATCAACGGGTCGATTCTTCTGCTTCTGATTCTGCTTCCTCTGATCTATCCCGAGGCGCTGCCCCAGGCTGCCATGTTAACGGTGCTCACTGCACCTCCACCTCCGCCGCCACCGCCACCGCCGCCACCGCCGCCTGAGGTTCACGTGGTCCACGTGCAGTCAGAGATGATGAACAATCAGCTGACTGCTCCAACGCGTATTCCCAAGAACATCGCCATGGTCACTGAGAAGGAAGCTCCGCCTTCCAACTTCGGTGTCGCCGGCATGGAAGGTCTTGGCGGCAGCCAGGGCGGCGTACTTGGAAGCGTTTTCGGATCCGACAAGCCCAAGGTTGCGGCAGCGGCTCCCAAGAAGGTCAACATTTCGGCCGGTGTTGCCGTCGGTATGTTGATCCAGAAAACGACGCCGGTTTATCCGCCGATCGCCAAGGCAGCTCGCGTTTCGGGCACCGTGGTTCTTCAGGCCGAGATTTCGAAGGCCGGAACCATCCAGAATCTCCGCGTCGTCAGCGGACCCGCCATGTTGCAGCAGGCGGCCATCGAAGCGGTGAAGACCTGGCGCTATCGCCCCTACCTCCTCAATAACGAGCCGGTAGAAGTGGAGACCACGATCAACGTAATCTTCAGCCTTGGTGGTTGAGATTTATTTTGGCCGCTGCCCAGTTTGGGCGGCGGCTTTGCTTTTGACCCGAATGCGAATCCCATCGAGCCGCATTCCCAGCATCTGTACTAATTTGCAGTACACAAGAAACTCCTTAGGAGGAACGATTCAGTGATTCTCGCTCAGTTCGCACATTATGCTTCGCATACGGTCAGCAGCCTGGCCTTTCTGCAGGAAGATCAGCAGACAGTCAGCTTCAGCCCCATGGGATTGTGGGAACACATGGCATGGATGGCACGCAGCGTGGCCATTGTCCTTTTCATCGAGTCGATCTGGTCACTGGCTGTGATGATCGACCGCTACCTGTACTTCTCCGCGGCCCGCAAGCAGTCGCGCGAATTCGCGCCCAAGGTCGCCGGCGCGCTGAAGGACAGCAAGCTTGAAGAAGCCATCAAGATCGCCGATCGCAACAAGAAGTCGCATCTCGCTGAAGTCGTCACCGCCGGCCTGCAGGAGTTTCGGGCCGCGGGTGGTACGGCCACCGAGAACTCGATCGAGAGCTCGCAGCGCGCCCTCGAACGGGCTGAAGCCATCGTCCACGCCAAGCTGAAGAGAGGCCTCAGCGTGCTGGCAACCATCGGTGCGACGGCGCCGTTCGTCGGCCTGTTCGGAACCGTGGTCGGCATCCTCCACGCATTCGACGCCATCGCTACCCAGAAAACTTCGGGTATCGGCGCGGTCGCCGGCGGTATTTCCGAGGCGCTGGTCACCACGGCGTTCGGCCTGCTGGTCGCGATCCCCGCCGTGATGGCGTTCAACTACTTCACGGGCCGCGTCGAAGCATTCGACGTGGAGATGGATAACTCGTCGAGCGAGTTGATTGACTACTTCATTAAGCAGAGCAACAGGCGCTAAGCCAGCGCCAACGCGGCTCGAGCGAGAGCTTGGAAGGGAGAGAGCGAACTCTCTCCCTTCCCCTGATTCAAATCTCGTGTAGCCGCTGCCTTTCATTTGGAGACCGGGGACGCCGGATCAGAAGAATTCAAGGCATGGAGCCTCAACGATGGGAATTTCAGTTCGAAACGAAGGCGGCAAGATCAACTCCAACATCAACGTCACGCCGATGGTGGACGTCATGCTGGTGTTGCTGATTATTTTCATGGTCATCACCCCGATGTTGCAGAACAAGGTGGCCATCGACATGGCCAAGGTGACCAACGCAGTCGCGATGCCCGATGCGGACAAGGATGACGCCATTGTTGTCGCGATCACCCGCGACGGGGGCGTGTACCTCGGGCAGGACAAGATTGCCACGGAAGAGCTGGGCGCCAAGGTGCGCGAGAAACTTGCCGATACACCGGGGAAGACCATCTTCATCCGCGCGGATGCTCGTGCTCAGTACCGCACCGTGGAAGACGCGATCGATGCGGTCAGAACTGCCGGAGTGGATGAGGTGGGTCTGCTGACACAGCGGCGTCAAAACAATGGCGAGGCCGGCGAGTAGATTCCCGGCCGTTTCTGCCTAGAGACTTGAGAGAACAAGGAGTTTAAGAAGCCATGGCAATGACGACGGGAGGAGGAGGCGGTTACTCCTCCGACATCAACGTAACGCCAATGATCGACATTCTGCTCGTGCTGCTGATCATCTTCATGGTGATTGTGCCGACGGTACCCCACGGCCTGGATGCCCTCGTGCCGCAGCCCCCGAAGAATCCGCAGCAGCAGCAACAGCCCAACGATCGCACCATCGTGGTGCAGGTCATCTATCGGGCCGGCGCGACACCCACGTACAAGATCAATGAGACCGACGTGGCGAAGAACGACCTGCTGCCCAAGCTGACTGAGATTTACGCGAACCGCGCGGAACGCGTCATGTTCGTAAAGGGCGACGACAATCTGGACTTCCGGTATGTTGCCGACGTCATCGACATTGGCCGTTCTGCCAACGTAGATCACATCGGTCTCATGACGCCGAAGATCCTGGCCGGACAGTAAGCCCGGCCGGCGCTTCCGCGAACCTGTCGTCCGGCTTATTGTTGTTGGGGATTTGCACCCTGCGCAATTCCGCTCCGGCAGGAATCAGGTTTCATCCCGGCAGTGAGCGCACCGCCGCTGCCTGGCAGATTTGGAGTTCCAGGGCGCGCATCCGACAGCACGGCCTGAAGGAGAAGATAAGAAATGAACAAACCCGCACGCATTGCGACGTTCGCGGTGGCACTGGCCGGAATGATGTTCCTCATGAGCGGGTGCAGCAGGCTGCAGGCACGCGACCAGCTGAACAAGGGAGTGGAATCCTACAAGGCCGGCAAGTATGAAGAGGCCATCAATCACTTCCAGAGGGCCACGGAACTGGACCCGAGCCTGCCTATGGCCAAGAGCTATCTTGCCACGGCGCTCTCGCAGAACATCGTTCCCGGCCTCGATACTCCCGACAATATGAAGACCGCCCAGCAGGCCATCAGCATCTTCCAGGAGGTCCTGTCCAAGGATCCGAACGACGTCAACAGCATGAAGCAGATCGCTGGAATCTACTTCAACGTGAAGAAGCTGGATGACGCGCGGACCTGGCAGAAAAAGGTGCTTGCCGTTCAGCCGAAGGATCCCGAAGCTGCCTACACCGTGGGCGTGATCGACTGGACCCAGGCCCACGAAAACGTCCTGAAGGCGCTTGTGCCTGCCGGCATCAATGATGACGGCGAGGGCAATACCAAGGCGCCCAAGAAGATCATGGACGACATCAAGGACAAGAACTCTCCGCTGGTCGAGGAAGCGTTGACGTACCTGAACCAGGCCGTCGATGACCGCGCCAATTACGACGACGCTATGGCGTATCTCAACCTCGTTTATCGCCGCAAAGCCGATCTCGATTTCGGGAATGCCGGTGCGGTGAAGGATGATCTTGCCAAGGCGGAAGAGTGGCGCACCAAGGCCATGGGCACCAGGAAGGCCAACGAAGAGAAGAAGGACAAGGGACCTGGCGGCATCACCATGGACAGCAGCGGCAATCTCAAGTAAGCGCATCCGTTAGCAAAGCACAAGAAATGCCTCCCAATTGGGAGGCATTTCTATGTGCGTATGGACCGGAGCACAACCGCAGCCTGCCATCATTCGATTGCGCCCCGGGAGTTCTTTGGATCAAGATCGAACGACTGCGATTTTGCCCTGCCGAAGGCGACGGGACCGATCGGCGCTGCGCCCGCGTTCGAAGCAGGCTCCGCCCCGCTCGCAGCGCATCTCTGGAACTGCTTCCTAGTGATTTGCGTTGTTCAGGATTTGCTCGGCGTAAAAGTTGCGAACCGTCGCCTGATCGTGGAGCATCTCAAAGTACGCACTCTGCAGCAGCTGTTTCCGGCTGTCGTGGAGCAGCTGATGAATCGTCTGCTGCACATTCGGATCGTTCAATTCGTGCTGGCCGGCCGGTTCCTTCCCAATCAGCTTGTAAATCGCAAACCCAACCGGCTTGCTGCTCGGTCCCGCTCCGCCGTACATCGGCAGAATACCCGTGATCTCCCCTGGCCGAAGTTTGTTCACTGCATTGAAGGCGTCCGGATTTGTTTGCAGGCTTGATTGGTCCACAAAACCCAGGTCGCCGCCCATGGAAGAGGTATTGGGGTCCTCAGAGAAGTTCATGGCCACCGTGCTGAATTCCTCGCCGCTCTCGAGGCGGTTCTGCAGCGCCTCGATCTTCTTTCGGGCATCGGCGCTGTTGGCTGCCTTGTTGCCCTGCAGATTCGCGGTCTGCTGTGCCGGCGCTCCCGTCACGACAATTCTGGCAAGGTGGAATCGAGGCTCGATTAGATTGAAATCCGACTTGTGAGCGTCATAGTAGGCCTTGATCTCCGCATCGGTGATGTTGATCTTCGACTCGATCTCCTTGTTCAGCAGCTTCGTGGTCGTCAGCGATCGCCGCAGGTCGCGCCTCAGATCATCGAGCGTCATGTTCCGCTGCTTCAGCTGAGCCTGGAACTGCTCTTCCGTCAATGGCGCTTTCATCTCTGTTAGCTTCGCATTCACATCTTCATCGGTAGCTGCCAGGTTCAGCTTTGCCGCGCGCTGCTGCAATATCTCGTCCTGAATCAGCTGTCGAAGGATGTCGAGCCGCACGATCTGCGCCTGCTCCGCGCTCGTTTGCTGAGGATTCTCGCCGAGGCTTGCGGTGTAATACTTGTCCAGCTCCGCGCGCATGATTTCTTTTCCGTTCACCGTGGCCATCACATCGGGAGACGGTGGATGATGACAACCTGCGAGGGCGGCGAGTAAGACTCCGAATGTGAGGAATTGTGCGCCGATGCGGCGCCGTCGAACAAAACGAGCTTCTACTTGCAACCTGAAATCTCCTGCAGGAGCCACACAGGATCCCGGGCTAATAGGATAAATCCCCGGCCCTGCAATGCGAAACGGCAGCCATGTTACTGAAGCGTGACACTCTACTGCGGGTCACGCGCAACATGATTGTCAGGCCCGCTATTTGCCGCTGCCGGCGGGGTTCTTTGACTGCGTGGGTTCCGCGGGTGGTTGTTCACCGGTCGCCCGCAGCGCGCGGTCGATTGCCATCCAAACCTGTTCTTCCGGAACCGCTCCGCTGATCTTCTCGCCGTCCACGAACAGCGCCGGGGTGCCATCGATGCCAAGCTCATCGGCCTCTTTGGCCGATGCTTTTACCTGGGTTTCGTCCTGCTTGGCAATGCAGGCATCCAGCTTGGCTTCGTCCAGCTTGCCCAGAGTGCCCTCCTGGCGCGCAATTCGGTCGAGAGAAGCAAAGCTCTTCTTCAGATCGCGATCCGCACCTGTGATTTCCTGCCCGTGCGAGTGCAGATAGTCGACGTAGGTCCAGTAAACATCACCGCTCTGCGTGGCCAGGCAATTGGCATCGACCGCGGCGTGCATCGCCCACGGGTGAAGCTCCGTCAGCGGATCATCCTTGTAGATGAAGCGCACCTTGTCCTTGTAGTGGTCCATCGTCGCTGGGAACAGCGATTGGTGCATCCGCGCGCAATAGGGGCACTCGAGGTCATCGAAATTGATGACCGTCACCTTCGCCGCGGGATTGCCTCGAATCGGCCTTCCGTTTACGTCGATGTTGAATGCCGGATCTTTGGCCAGGCTGAACGTCTCAAGGCGGGCCAGGGTTTTGCCGTCCGTGGAGATCAGAAACTCCACCACCGTCGACTTGGCGCCGCGCGAAAGCGTGATCGGCAGAGACTCATAGCCGGGTACCTGGCTTGGTTTGCGCGCCCCGAGTGAGACGTTGTATTCCGGAGGAATGTTGAACTGCGAGCGCACCAGCACCTCGATGTGCCGGTTCAGTACCGCGTCCTGCGAATTTGAGTTGTTTGTTTGGGCTTTACATCCTGCGGCCAACGCGATGGCAAGAAGGCCGGCCAATACCTGAAAACGCGACAATGTCAGTTCCTCTCAAAAAGGATACCCCAGCCGGGCAGCTGATCGCGCCGGGCACCCATTCTGCTCGAACTGCCGTGAGGGTGGGACGCAGAGCAGATGGAAAGGCAAGCCACGTGCACGTTGGCGGATCAGTAGGCTGGGGGCAGGCTGGGGTCGCGAAAAACGGTCTTGTTACGGCTGATGTCCCCAACCGAGCCGAAATTCGCAAGGGTAAAGCTGTAGAGCCATTCGGTTTCATCCCGGCCAACGGTCCCTGTGACGCTGGTGCCTAGTTCAAAGCGCCGGTAGCCAATCGTCAATCCGCAGCAGTCCCAGTTGTAAACCGCTTGTATCCCGGCATATTGCAGTGCGCCATGGACGAAATCGTAGCCCCCGTTCGCAGCCAGGTTGAAACCCGCGCCATTGGATTTTCCGATTTGCAGGAACGGTTGCAGTTGCTGGCTCTGGATGATCGATGCTGCGGTGCCCTGTTCATCCACGGCGTTCAGCAGCGAGTGGCCGACTCCCACGGTTGTGCGCCCCCAGCTGTAGCCGGTGTAGAGGTTATCGGCTCCGAGCCGCCCATCCCTGGGATCGTAATCCATGTCCCACTCCACCCGAAGATTGTCGATTGCCTCGAATCGCATGCGCGAGATGACGGGAGAGACATTCCGCGGCACCGTGAGGAACGCGATACCGCTCAGATCCAGCGTGGAATCAAGCACGTTGCGGCGATTGGGAATGATGGCTCCGCCAAAATCGGGGTTGATAAAGAATTTCTGCGCAATCTGCCAGCTTGCCCATTCGCGCGCCTTCGCTGCGCATTCCGGCGATCCGTCCACCTCGCACGGCTGTTCCTGCTGCGGGCGAACATAGAAGCGCTGGGTGAGCGAGTAGCCTGCCTCGTTCGTGTTGGTTGCGATGTCGGCCGTGTCGAAGAGCAGGGTGTTCCGCGCCTTCTGTCCGATCCCCCCGACAAAGTGGTACGTGAATTCCGGCTCGAAGACATGGCGCAGCGTGCGGTTCCAGCGTTTCAGCTGAAAATCACGTTCCAGCGCAGGCGGGCGAAGATCGAACGAGGCCTCGGCGTCGAAGCGCGCCAGCGGGTCGTGGCTAATGGTCGGAACTCCGCCATTCGTGCCGGTCAAGTCAGGATATTGACTCCCCGAATAGAACGTCTCGCGCAATCCTGCTTCGGGGATAAAGCTCCACCCGTCGATCACGAATGGCAGCGAGATATGGGGACGTACATCAATCCGGCCGACATTGCGGGCGTGAAAATCAGGTTCCGAGCGGCCAAGATAACCCATGGAAGAGGAAAAGCTCCAATACAGGGAAGACTTTCCCAAAGGACGATCGAGCACGTCGTAGCGCAGCGCCGGAAGGTGAAGCAGCCTCACTTCGTCGCCTGAAGTCGTGCCGGCAAACGTCTGCAGCCGCTCGAAATAGCCGGAAGGGATGAAGCCGTTGCGCGCATGGGTCAGAGAGACGTCGCTGTGGACCTCGGAATTCACGGCCTGGGAGTAGTTATCGTTGAACACAAGCCGGTAGACGTAGCTCGACAGGTACTCGACATTCCCCGCAATGCGCGTCTCAGGCGAAAGGTCTTTGCGCCCCAAAGCGGCGACATCGACGCCTCCCTGGTTCACGCGCGTGGTTGCGGGCGGGATCACGACACCCCGATCGAGCAGCGCCTTCCAGTTCAGGTTCAGGTGGTCGAGTCCGGGTCCCTTGTAACGGAAATCGCCGTTTGGGGCGAATCCGCGCTTCGAGTAGTATTCCGACCCGATCTCCATATCCATGCTGCGATTCAAAACGAAATACACCTGCTCGCCGAAGGTGAAGCCGCGGATCGATGAGTTGCCTACGACCGGAATCAAGAATCCGCTCACTCGACCGTTTTCGTCGACCGGATGTCGCAGGTAGGGCAGGTAGAAGATCGGTATGCCGAGCAACTTGAAAAATGAATTCGCCGCGGACGCCGTCTTGTCTTCCACTTTGATCGAGCGCGCGATCAGCTCCCAGTCGGGGCGGGGCAGCCGGCAATTGGTCATGGTGCCGTCCACGATGCGGTAATTCCCCTGGCCGGTTTGAATCAGCACGCGGCCCGAGAACAGGAAAGGATTGGCGGTGGAATAAACCACCCTGCGCCCAGCGCGCCGAACGCCCATCGACCCATTCACATTGAAGAATCGCGCCGTGTGCTCGTCAAGGCGCATATCGCCCTTGGTCGCCGTGACGAAAACGTCCTCGGGACCGCCTGTCACCTGGAGATGGCCCTCGGCAGTGAGTTCCGTGGTAGCGCGGTTGTAGACAACCGTGTCGGCACGGATCACGTAGTCGCGGTAGTGAAACTCCACTCCGCCGTTGAGGGTGACGATGTCGCCAGCCCAGGTCTGAAGACCCGCGGTCCACGTCACCGGGATGCCTGAAGTCGCAGCGGGTTCGGGTTGCGCGACAGGAATGGATTGCTGATCTGGATCGTCTGGCAGCTGATCGGCGCGCGGTGCACTCGCGCCGCTTTTCGCGGCTTCGTTCTGCGCTGTCGGCAGAGGTAACGCATTGGTCAACACCTGTGCTCGAACTTGCGGATGACACAGGGCCAGCAGCGTGATAAACACGAAATTGCGAGGATGCATCCCGGGACCAAGGCCAGCATAGCAAAAACAGGCCGCTCTCCATGGGACGCACGCAGCTCGGCTCTGGCACCAGAAGGAGCAGCGCATTGATCGTTCGGTGCTCCCGGTTCTGGCGCAATCTGTTGTCGAAGTTTCAAGAGCCACGCCCGCGTCCGGCCACTCGGTTCGATTTGCGGGCCTGAACCTCAGTCTCGGGTCCGTTACGCATCCGAGCGTAGAGTCAGAAGGGAATCGGGAAATTGAGTACACTGGCGAGCCAGCCCTCCCCTCAGCCATCTTGGAAACAGGAAATAAACCAGCGTCTCGCGGCGCATAAAACCCGCAAGGGCTTGTCTGTCGTCGAATCAAACACATCGGAAACAGCGCAGGAGGTGCCTGCCACCCGTGCCGCCCAGGCGGCTGCACGCGTTGCGGCGCGTTACGCGCATGCACCCAGCTACAGCGAGTTGCAGGCATCTGAAGCCCGTGCCGCTTTGCGGGCCGCTGAAGCTGCCACCCGGGCTGCGCTTGAGGCTCAGGCCGCGGCGCAAACAGCCCTCGACAATCTTGCTGAAGAGCACAGGATGCTGGAGGAGGAGCAGCAGCGCGCCCAGCAGTATCACCAGGATTGCGCGCCGGCTCCGGCTCCCGCCGCTCCGCCCGAATTGAAGATTTCCAACGCCGGCCAGAATCTCCGGATCCGCTGGGAACCGGACATGCCCGTCTTCTACGATCCTGCGGAGGCCGCAGCGGCCCGGGATGCCCAGCGCACCTCGCAAGACCCGGCCTTCGATTTGGCTGGCGGCTCTGAGGCTCCCTTCATCACCATCGTCGAGCCGGCCGAGCCGATCAATGCGAACCTGATTCAGTTTCCGCGCGAAATCGTCGCGACGCGACGGGTGCGCCCAAGCATTGTAGAGAACTCCTCGGCTCCGGATCCCTCCCCCCAGCTCAGTATCTTCGAAGTCGACCCAAGCACGATTTCGACCGCTGTCACACCTCCATCCGCCGAATTTGTGTCGGCGAACGAGATTTACGGCCCCGAGTGGTCGGGAATGAAGCTCGATGCGCCGTCCGAAACCCGGCGCGATCCGAATCCCGTGGCTGCTCCGGCACATCCCAGGCTGGAACTCGCTCCCCTCAATGCTCGTCTGATGGCCGTCGCCGTCGACGCGGCACTGATTGTCGGCCTCGTCTGTGTCGCAGGCGCCCTGCTGGCAGGCTGGTTGAGTCATTTTCCCGCCATGCACGCGGCCGAGATCGGCGCGCTTGCCGGCCTTGTGCTGACGACAGCCCTCTATCACCTGTTCTTCTTCATGCAAATCGACGGGACGCCGGGGATGCGCTACGCCCATGTCGCGCTCTGCACCTTCGAAGATGAGAATCCAACGCGAGACCAGCTCCGCCGCCGCATCATCGCCATGTTGCTCTCGGTTCTCCCGGTGGGCCTGGGAGTGGCCTGGGCGCTCTTCGATGAAGATCATCTGAGCTGGCACGACCGCATCTCCCGCACCTATCTGCGAGCCTATTGATTCGGCCAGCGTCACGGGTGCCGTGGGGCCTTTGGAAATCGATCCATCTTCAATCTGGGTGCCCCACGTCTCTGTTTTTCAGACCTGGGATAGCGCTGCAGGGCGCGACCCCCACTTGCACTCCGCCTCACCCAGCAACTAGCCTTATCGCTTGCTGGAGAACTCATGTCCTTCAAAAAGCCGACGCGCCGGCAATTCCTTGTAGCGGGTTCGTCTGCCGCGCTCGCAGCGGCTGCGCCCACGGTCAACGCCGACTCCGCACCGGTGGCAACGCCCGAAACAGCTCCCTACACACCCGAAGAGCTACTCCGTCCTGCCCCTCAACGAACCTACACGGGTGACCGCACGACGCAGGTGGCGCTGCCGATCGGCGGGATTGGCGCGGGCACGATCTGCCTGAACGGATATGGCGGGCTGCAGGATTTCTCCATCCGAACGCGGCCTGAAACTACCGCCATGCCGGATAACTTTTCGGCGAACTCTCCCGAGGCGGCATTTGCCGTGCTGCACATCAAGGGCGCAACTGGCGCAACCAAACTCGTTGAAGGCCCTTTCCCTCCATTCAAGATTTTCGATCAGGGACTGCAGGGCCAGGGGCTCCGCCGCGGCGGCTTCGAAGGGTTTCCTCGCTTTGCAAAGTGCGAATTCAAAGGCGAATATCCTTTTGGCGAGGCCATTCTATCCGACCCGGCGATCCCGATCCAGATGAATGTAACCGGATGGAACCCGTTCATCCCCCTCGACGATAAAAACTCCGGCATTCCATGCGCCATCCTCGAGTACACGCTCCACAACACCTCGACTCACGCCGCCGAATACGAATTCTCCTATCACCTGTCGCATCTCGCTCCGGGATGCCAGCCGGACCAGGCTTCCAGCATCAATTCCGTGATTCCTGAAAAGGGCGTCCACTTCTCGAATCGAGAAGATGCCAACGCCGAGTCCTTCGGCAGCGCGAGCCTCACCGTCATCGGATTTCAACCGAAGATCAAGGCCATGTGGCTCCGCAGTCCTGGGTGGGACTTCGATTCGCTCTCAGCGCTTTGGCGCGAAGTCTCGACCGGCACGTTCACTGAGAACGAAGGCTCGAACCGTGTCGATCGCGCTGGAAGAAACGGCGGATCGATTCTCCTCGAAGGCAGCCTTGCCCCAAATGAATCGCGCACCTATCCGATTCTCATCACCTGGCACTTTCCCAATTGCTATCTCCGCGAAGGACTGGAAGGCCCCAAACCGGAAATGACCGGCTCCGAAGGCTGCCGCGATGTGGCGAATGGCCGGCCACCCTTCTGGCGGCCCTACTATGCCGGCCTCTGGCAAGATGCTCGCGGCGTCGCCGCATATGTGGACGCCAACTATTCCTCGCTGCGGTCGCGAACGGTCGCATTCCAAGAAGCTTTGTTCTCCTCCACGCTTCCGACTTACGTGCTCGATGCGATTTCCGCAAACATCGGTATTCTCAAGTCGCCCACCGTGCTTCGCCAGGAAAACGGAAACATCTGGGCGTGGGAGGGCTGCTTCCCTGACAACGGCTGCTGTCACGGCTCGTGCACGCATGTCTGGAACTATGCCCAGGCGATGCCGCACCTTTTCCCGAAGCTTGAACGCACGTTGCGCAGCCTTGAACTCGAGCGTTCGATGGATGACCGCGGCCACATCAATTTTCGCGGAGCGATTCCCGACGGGCCCGTCGATCACAGCGATCCGGCCGCCGCGGACGGCCAGCTCGGCGGCATCATGAAGCTGTACCGCGACTGGCAGATTTCGGGCGACACGGAATGGTTGAAGCGGCTTTACCCGCTGGCAAAGCGCAGCCTCGACTATGGCATTCGCACCTGGGACCCCGACCATCGCGGCGCGCTGTTTGAGCCGCACCACAACACCTACGACATCGAGTTCTGGGGCCCGGATGGCATGTGTACCAGCATCTATCTCGGCGCTCTTTCAGCCATGCAGAAGATGGCCGTTGCCGTCGGTCAGCAGGACGATGCAGGGCTTTACGGCGGTCTTGCTCAGCAATGCGCCCACACGATGGACTCCACCCTCTTCAACGGCGAGTACTATCAGCAGCACGTGCAATACGAAGGCCTGCGCGACACTTCCTTCGCCGAATCGGTTGCCCACGTCGACGCCAACAGTAGCGAGATGCAGCAGCTGCTCAAGCGCGAAGGGCCCAAGTATCAGTACGGCGGCGGCTGCCTTTCCGATGGGGTGATCGGCGCTTGGATGGCAAGAATCTACGGGATTGACACCTCGCTCTCAACAAAGAATGTGCGCTCGTCGCTCCAGGCCATCTTCCGGCACAACTTCAAAACTGATTTGAGCGAGCATGCCAATGCGCAACGCCCCGGATACGCCATGGGGCATGAACCGGGATTGCTGTTGTGCAGTTGGCCGCACGGCGACAAACCGACACTGCCGTTCGTCTACTCCGATGAAGTTTGGACCGGCATCGAGTACCAGGTCGCCTCGCACCTGATCGAAGAAGGCCTTGTCACCGAAGGACTGAGCATTGTGAAAGCCGCGCGCAGCCGCTATGACGGCCGCACACGGAACCCCTGGAACGAGTACGAGTGCGGCAACTACTATGCCCGCGCCATGGCGAGCTATGCGCTCCTGGGCGCGCTGGCAGGATTCCGCTATTCCGCGGTGGAAAAAACCCTCTGGTTCGGACCCAGGCTCAACGCGCGGCCTTTCACCGCATTCTTCTCCGCGGCTCCCGCCTTCGGGACCATCACTCTCGACCGCCACGAAATCCGGGTTCGCATCATCGAAGGCGAACTGCCGATTGAGAAGTTGGTGCTCAGGAATGGCGACCGAAGCACATCGGTCGATTGGAAAGCAATCGCCCGGCCTGACCGTGTTGCGACCCGCGCAATTTGAGGTCCTCGTTCAGATTCGCAGACGGCGAGACTCGGCGCCTACCACGTCAGCGCGCGCAACGCGCTCACGCCCGCGCCGATCAGCGCTGTTTCATCATCCTGCTCGAGCACCTCGAGCGAGAAACTCAGGAGCGGGCTCATCTTCACCATGCCCTCCAGGTGCCGCCGCAGCACCGGCAGATCGAGGAATCCCACGTTGTGTCCGGTGAAGTAGAAGCGACCCGGTCCGGCAAGATGAATGAAGGATGCGGTCGCCGCAGCAAGCGCCCGGTGCCATAGATCGACAAACTCGGCGCATCGCGCGTCGCCCTTTTTGGCCAATGCGAAAACCTCTTCCGGCTCCAAGTCGAGAAACCGCATGCGCATGGCCCGGTGGCCCATGATGCCCTCCAGGTGCCCCGCGCCCCCGCACCCGCAGAATCGCTCCTTTGGGTCGAGCGTCACCGTCACGTGCCCGCCTTCCCAAACACCCTCCACATAAGGCCATCGTCCATAGCCAATGCCATTGCCGATGGTCCATACGCGGGTCAAGCGGTTCAACTGGCCCCGCGTCGATGCCACACCTGCCGCGATTGCATCGGCATCGTTGGCAATGTGCACCGGAGCCTGGATGCCCCGAAGCGCCAAAACCCTCGTCAGTTCGTCGGCCAGGCGCATTCCCTTCAGCTGCGTGAGATTCGGCGCATCCTCTACGACGCCGTGCCTGACAACGCCGGGTACCGCAACGCCGATTGCCTCCATCGAGCCACCGCCCTCTGCGGTGAGAGCCTCAATCTGTTCAGCCAGTATCTCGACCAATTCACCCGCGGGAACAGCGATGAGCGCGTCGGATTCGTCCTGATCGTCGGGATAGCGCAGCAATTTGCCGGTGAGCCGCTGGTCGACGAGCCTGCCGGCCACTATGTGCTCCGTCATCACAACGCCGATGGCCGTGCTCATCCGAACCTCCGATGCGAAAAACTCTGCCCTTCCAAATCATCTGCCGTAGCCCGGCTCATGCGCAAACCCGGAACCCTCTTCCTGTTTCCGATCATCCCGTCTGGTAGCGGTGCAGGCGGCCGAGTCCGTTAAAGGCGGCGACCTTGTAGCACTCGGCGAGCGTAGGATAGTTGAAGACCGTCTCGACAAAGTAGTCGACCGTACCATCCAGTGTCATCACCGCCTGCCCGATGTGAACCAGTTCGGCCGCGCCTTCGCCGATGATGTGAACGCCGAGCACCTTCCTCGTGTCGCGATGGAAAATCAGCTTCAGCCGCCCCGTGGTGTCCCCGCGTATCTGGCCGCGCGCGACCTCGCGGTAATAAGCCATTCCAACTTCGTACGGAACGTCTTCGTCTGTCAGCTGCTCCTCGGTCTTCCCGATGAAGCTGATTTCAGGAATGGTATAGATGCCGTAAGGATAAAAACTGGGATTGGAACTCGCGGCATGGTCGTTGAAGGCGCGCGAAGCTGCGACCCGGCCCTGCTCCATCGAAACCGAAGCCAGCGCCGGAAACCCGACTACATCGCCCACTGCAAAAATGTGCTCCACCTTTGTCTGGTAGTGCTCATCCACAGGGATGCGGCCGCGATTATCCGCTTCAAGTCCCGCCGCAGCCAGGTTCAACTCGTCTACGTTGCCTTGACGGCCCACGGCGTACAGCAGGGCATCGCCCGAAACTCGCTTCTTGCTCATGAGGTTGGCAACCACCCCGCCATCGGGAAGCGCCTCCACCGATTCCACTTCCTCTCCTAGCCGCATAGTGACGCGGCTGTCGCGCAGGTGGTAGCTGAGCGACTCGACAATCTCCTGGTCTGCAAACTCCAGCAGCTTGGCGCGCTTTTCAATCAACGTGACCCGCACGCCCAGAACGGCGAACATGCAGGTGTACTCGACGCCGATCACGCCGCCGCCTACCACGATCAATGTCCGCGGTAACTCCGGCAAATCGAGAACCTGGTCGCTGTTGACAATGGTTTTGCCGTTGATCGGAACGTTCGGGGAAGTCGAGGGTCGAGTTCCTACGGCAATGATGACGCGATCCGATTCCAGCGTCATATCGGTCTGCGGTCCTTCGACGTGCAAATGATGCGGATCGGTGAAATGCGCGATGCCATGCACCACGTCGACCCCGTTGCGCGAAAGCTGCGCCTCGGTCACATCAACCTCGGTTTTCACGACTGCCTGCACGCGGAACGCCAGGTCGGCCATGGTGATCTTTTCCTTGACCCGGTAGTTCATTCCATAAACAGAGCGGTAGTTATAGCCGGAAAGGTGCATCACCGCTTCGCGCATGGTCTTGGAAGGGATGGTGCCGGTGTTGATGCACACCCCGCCGACCACGGAGCGGGATTCGACAACCGCCACGCGCTTCTTCATCTTCGAAGCGGCTACCGCGGCCCGCTGGCCTGAGGGGCCGGAGCCGATGATAGTGAGGTCGTACTTGACGGCACTCATGCGGTTGTCTCCCCAGGATTGAATCGCGTACCAGCCTCACTGGAAAAATCAAGGCATGGCGGTGACCCTCAATACGGGAGGCTAACATAGCACCCTCTGTCCCGGGAAAGTTAGAGGATGATGAATTCTCGGGCTCAAGGCCGGCTTCACGCGGAAAACGACGCAGGTCGCAATATCGGCTGTACAGCACGGCTTGTGGATGCGGGCGCATTCATTGGGCGGCTCTCAATCGTAAATTGCCGAATGATGCCGTCCAGGTCGTTGGCCAGTGACACGAGGCTCTTGAGCGCTTCGACCGCCTCTTCGGCGCCTTGTGAGTTCTCCATTGCCAATTGCGAGATTTGGCCGGCCGATTCCGAAATCTCGGCCGACGCCGAGGTTTGCTGAGTCGCTGCCGATGCGATCAACTCGATCTGGCGTTCCACTTGTTTTGACGATTCGATAATCGACTCGAGGCGTTCCTGCGCGCGCGCCGTCTCCTTCATGCCATTTTCGACCGCCCCCCGGCTCTCATGCATCACTTCGAGTGTTCCCTGTGTCTCTTCCTGGATGCTGTGGATTGTGGTCGCGATCTCTTCCGTGGCGCCCTTGGTGCGCTCGGCAAGCCTCCTGACTTCCCCGGCGACTACCGCAAATCCGCGCCCGTGCTCACCCGCTCGTGCCGCTTCGATCGCCGCGTTCAGGGCAAGAAGATTCGTCTGCTCGCTGATCTCCTGGATCACGCTGACCACCTTGCCGATCTCCTCCGAACGCTTTGCAAGAGAATTGATCTTCTCTGAGACCGCGCCCGTCGCCGCGGCAATTTTCTCCATCGTAGCGGTCGCCTCCCTCATCACCGCTCCTCCCTGGTTCGCCGTTTCTGCCGATTCTCGGCTTGCGCCCGCGGCGCCTTCGGCATTGTGGCTGATTTCCCCAATGGTCGCTGTCATTTCCTGTGCAGCTGCTGCGATCTGGTTCGTCTTGCTTGATTGCGTCTTGGCGTTCCCCGCCGTTTGCGTCGCGCGCGTGGTGATTTCCGTGGTTGCCGACGACAACGTTCCCGCTCCCTGCGCGACCGTATCAAGAACGGCGCGGATCGATGCAATGCTGGCATTGAAAGCCTCGCCCAGCTTGCCGATCTCATCCGTTCCCGTCACCTGGACAGCAGCGGTCAGGTCCTTGGCTGCCATAGCCTCCACCGCGCCTTTGAGTCGAGCAATGCGCGGCGCAATCTCCCGGTGGAGCACGATCCCGACAAGCGCGCAAAGCAGAACAATGATCACCGTGAAGCAGACATTGATCCAGATGGTGCGACGGCTCTCGGTCGCTGCGCGCATTCCATCATCAATGCCTTGCTTCACATTGAATTGAATCCCGTCGTTCACCGCGGACATCGCACCATCGAATGCCGCATCTTCGCTCTCTGACGTCAGCAGGCCAACCGCATCACCGGCCTTTCCCGACGCAAGAAGCGCTCCTGCTCGTTCACTGGCATCGCGGTACCGCGCAAAGTCTGAACTGATTCGTTCCGTGAATCCGCGTTCCTGGGCCGAGTTCACGAGGGGCTCGTAGGCTTTCATGCCCGCCTCATACGTCGAGATTCCCTCGGCCCGTGCCGCCCGTTGACTGGAGGTGCAGAGCGGCGTCTGGCACAGCAGTAACTCGAGATCTGCCCGGCGAACCTGATTGATGCCGTTCCTCATCTGCGTCAGTTGCACGACAGAAGGAAAATCATTCTCCGTGACCTGCGAGCTCCGAGTCCCAATGCCGTTCAATGCGACCAGCGTGTAGGTGCCAAGCATGACGCAAAGCATGCAGACGACCCCGAAAGCAACTGCGATCTTCTTCGCAATGGGCGTGTTCCTGATTGCCGACATTCTGATCTTCCTCCCTGTTACGGGATCGGCGGCCAAGGCTCCTCGTGGGCTTGAACGAGCCGCAACCGTCCTTACAATTTCTGAATCGGCGCGAATGGCGGGAACTTGAACGGCGCTGGATTGCAGCCCAACGCGACCCTCATCCACACATGTCGTGCCGAGGGCTGCGCCTTGCGGGCACCGCGCAGAACGATGCCGGAGGTTGGCGCGAAGCATGTGTTTTCGCAATCGCCGCAACGGTCTACAGCATTTTCGACATGACGATGCAATGGCACTCAATGCCGGGCTTGAGCGGCCGAGTCGGGTGGAACTCCTCAGTCCCTGTCTCGACATAGCCCAGCCGCCGGTAGAGCGGCACCAATTCCGGACGCAGGCTCAGCACCGTGATGTCCACGGCCTCGCAGCCCAGCTTGCGCAGCCGGTCCTCCGCGGCTTCGACCATGCGCCCTCCGATTCCGGATTTCTGATGCGCCGGATCCACCGCCAGCATGCCGAGATATCCGCGTGCGCCGCGAAGCTCAACGTAGACTGAGGCAAGAATGTTCCCGGCATTATCCTCAGCCATCAGGATGCGTCCTTTCTCCATCATGGCGGCGAGGCGTGCGTCATCGGTGCGAGTGGATCCGAGAAACGTCTCGATGGCAAACGCCGCATTGATCAGCGGGACGAGGCTCGATCGATCCTTAGTGACAGCGATGCGGAAATGAAGCGTGGGGATCACTTCAGTATGCATGCGCCCATTGTAGGCCGTAACCGGTTGACGCTTTGCAAAACGCGGGACGCTCGCGATCCAGGACCATCTCAGGCGCGGCTTTTCAGCTCCGGATAATGCGCGAAGATCCGCCTTTGATCTTCGGCGCTGAGCTGACCGAGCCGCACCGGCTTGTCCTGCGGACGCGTGCCTTTCTGATTCAGCACATTCATCAGGCTCCATTCGCGCTCGAGTCCCTGCGGCTCCTGCGCCGGCAGATCATAGCGCGTAAAATCAATCGCCATCCAGGGAGACGGTTTCATCCAGTCGCGCAGCATCGCCAGCCGGAATTCGCGGTTCATGAACCACTCGATTTCAAGATTCTTCTCAGATCCCGGCGATCCCGTTCCCTTGGCGTCGAAACGGTAATCGAGGCGCGCATTCGACGGATTGTGCCTGCGCCATTCCAGGCCGAAGCTGCCTTCCGTCATCACCTGCGTATCGGGCCAGCGGTCGTGCACCGCCTGCAGCCACCATGTCAGGTCCTCGTCGTGGCCGATCGAAACCTCCCAGATCGCCGTCACCCACCCGAATCCATTCAGCGCATCCCCGCGATCGAAATGCATCGCCGTGGTCTCGATCATTTCGTTCCGGCCTCGATCCTTGCCTAGGTTGCCGACGGATTCGATCGGCCCTACACCCAGCCTGCTGTTGAACCCGCCCTCGAATCCATTCCGCCGCGCCGTCAGGAAATCGCACGTCCACCCATCGAGGCACACGCAGTCGATAAAATCGCTCGCTCCCTGGGCCGGTTTCAGATAATGTTCGCGGCTCGGATAGTAGGGATAGCAGATGCCTCCATCGCCGTCGCCATTGTCGATCGCGTGCTGGCTCCAGATCTGGCCCTGGCATACGTGAATGCCTTCATCCGCCGCAAGCAGGCGCTGGTTCTCCGCATCCATGAACCCCGCCACAATGCACTCGGGGCGATAATGACCGTCGACCATCGCGCTGATCTGCTCGAGCGCATCGTGGATCGTTCGGCGGATGTGCTCGCGCGTGTCATACATCGGCGCAAAATAGCCACCCGGGATGAACGTGATCTCGTCGCCATACCGGTCGTGATACGAGGCGAGCAGTCGCCGCGCTTCCTGATACTCCTTGCGTGCATCTTGCAGCGCGAGCCAGCTGATGGCCCACGTCATCTTTCCCTTGGGACTTCCGCGACGAAATGCATCGGCCCGCGAGCGAATGTGGTCCGGGCTGTTCAGCGGGGCCTCGTCTTCGCCGATATTCCGCGTCGGGGTGACTTCGATCTGGTTTACTCGCACCACCGAGACATGGGTCAGGAAGCGCCCGCGAAGTCGGCCGGCAGCCGGACCGGCAAAGCTGTTCGCCCGCCCCGCCAGCGCGACCGCCGCAGAGGAGCAAGCCGCGTTGCGGAGAAAAGATCTTCGGGTCCAGTTCGATTTCATGGGCATTTGCTCACCCATTGTATTGCGCGAAGCAGCGCGTCGCTCACGCCGGCGCCAATCCCAGCTCCTTCAGCACCGCCATGTGCCCCTGGTGCGCAAGATAGAAGACAATCCTGTACGGATCGGTCGCGGTATCGATGATAAACAGGGAATCGGCCGTCGCCTCTTTCTGATCGTCGCCATCGAGCCCAAACACCATGCGCCAGCGCGTCTCGGCCATCACAAACCTTGCATCAAGCCGCGTTTCTGAAAATTCCTCCAGCGAGGTCTTCCGGCACCCGAGGCTCTTGAACAACTGCACCCTCTTTGGCAGCGCCAGTCCAAAGTCCGCCGCGCGCACGCACTGCGCGCCATCCGGTCCGGCGGCCATGAACACATCTGCGAATTGAGAAACAGTTCCGGCCACGTCGCCGGAGTCGGAATTGCGTTCAAAAAGATCGAAGAAGCGACGGACAGGCGTACGAGGATCTGCCATAAAAGTTGGTCTCCCAGGTACAGTCTGGCTTTGAAAGCCACTTTAGTATTATATCAGAATTAGTCTCGCAAGTCAAGCAGATTCAGAGGATTGCAGCTACTCAGGCTAACGATGCTGAGTGCCATATTGAGTGGAGCGCGCCCGGGGTCCCATTGACGACCTCAGTCGTCATTGGGTTAAGCGGAGCGAAGGATCTGCTTTTGCATTGGTTTTGAAAGCGCACGTGCTTGGCTGAAGAGGTACGGGCTCAGCACGTACAGAATCTGCGAAAAGCATCTTGGAGTTTTAGCCCCTCAGGGCCATTTCAACTCACAGGTCAGGCCTTAACGCCCTTCCTGCGTCGCAGTCACGTCCACCTTGCTCCGCGTGAAATAGAAGCGCAGAACCCACACGCTTGTTTGCGGATGCGCCCCATCGGCGTTGGGCGGCGTGAACTTCCAGCCATGCGCGGCACGAACCGCGATGCGCGCGAAGTAGTTGCCCGGCCCCGGCGAAACGTACGATGCATCTTCGACCGCGCCGCTGCGATTCGCGGTCACGCGCACTGTTACCGTGAGCGGACCGCGCATGCTGTCGCGCGCCGAAGCGGGCACAGTGGGCAGCACACGGCTTAGAACCGCTCCGCCCGAGGGAACTCCGCCCGTAGGCTCTTGCGACGAGTGCCGCGGGGCCGCGTGACGCGGGACCGCTTCATTCTCTGGGGGCGCGGCCGCTTGCGAGGAGGGTGCGGGTTGACTCGCTTCTGGTGCCTGCGCTCCCGACGCTTTCTGATTTTCGCTTGCCGCAGGCTGCTTCGCACTCGGCTGCGGTGGCGTCGAGGTGCCCTGCATACTCTGCGACTCGTCCGTCGACGGTGTGGCCGACTGCGCAGGTGGCTGCGCGGGCGCCGCCTGGTTTTGCGCAGGCTGCGATTGCGATGGAGCAGGGGACTGCGCCTTCTGGCTTGACCCCTGCGAAATCCAGCTCTGCCAGAACGGCGGGATCACGTCGGCACGCACCAGCAGGAACACGACGAACGCCAGCAGCAGCAACGACCCGATCAGCAGCGGGATCGCAGGACTGCGCGTGGAGCTCGTTTCTTCGATATCGGAAAACAGCGTAGGAGCCGCGATAGGCTCTGCCTGCCGGGCTCGCCCCATCGGCTGCTGCCGCACCGGCTCCTCATCGCGCGCCAGCAGGGCATCGGCTGCCGCCATGATCGGATCCGGCTCGTAAGCCCGCTGCCGAGGTTCATGGCGCATGGGCTCTTCGTGCCGGATGGGCTCATTGATGACGGGAGCTATCGCAATCGAACCCAGCCTGCTGCGGATCTCGCCGATCGAGCAGCGCTGCCCTGGATTCGTGCGCAGGCAATCGAGCACGATGCCGAGAAATGGATCGGGAAGCGTGTCCGGAACAATCGGTTCAATGCCGTTCGCGCGATTCCAGATCGGCGTACGCTGCATCAGCGCTTCCAAAAACGTCATGCCGATCGACCATGTATCTGCTGCGGGGGTGATATTCCCGGTTGTCACCTCCGGCGCGTCATAAACGCCGGGATTGGCAATCTCTTCTGTCACGCCGGCAGCAACCGCGAAGTCGTCGCCCGATATCTTCAATTCTCCGCCGACGATCAGGATGTTCGACGGCTTGATGTGGCCGTGCACGAATCCCTTCTCATGCAGATAATCCAGCGCATCGAGCGTCGGCTCCAGGATGTCGCGCGCCTCGGTGATCTTCAGCGGCCGGTCCTGAATGAACTGCGATAGAACGCGTTCCGCGAGCTCCGTGACCACAAACACCAGCTCCGTGCCCTCGATGGAGCACCTGCCGAATTCCAACACGGGAGCGAGATGCGGATGGGAGAGCGACTTCGTTGTCTGCCACTGCGCCAGGTGCGCGTCAGCCTGTTCGTCCTCGGCAAGAAACAGCTTGATGGCGGCCCGCTGGATTCCCTTGAGCACAGTGAGAAAAACACCGCGATCTTCTGAGCCGCCCAGCCACTCGAGCAGCGGGAACCTTCCGTCGATCAAGCGACCTTCCCATTCCGCACGGATTGTGGCCGTTCTCATTGCAGATGATTCTATCGAAAATAGCCCCAAGGGCCCGTTCGCACTCATTCGATTTCCACCACTTATATGAGCCTCTCGCGTTCGGGTTGGTTGTATAGAACGCCAAGACCGCTCGGCTCAGAGCGGCCCGCGGGCCCCAAATCGCTGTCAAGCCCTCGCGCCTGGCTGTCCTTCTAACTTCTACATTTCACTTGCAAAAGATTTTTGCTTGCCTTTGCCTGTTGACTCGCCGAAACGCGCACCATAGAAACATGCATGCAATCGAGGCGATCGATGCCTGCGCAATGTGCTCGGAATGTCCCTGCGCCAGATCCTGTTGTCCGCGGTCCGGTCTGCAGGGCGTCCGGCCGGTCGTCCCGCCGAACCAGGTACCCCCCTCCCCCCCTTGTTTATTTGCGGTTTTCCACAAAATTTTTGCCTGAAATTCAGCGCTCCAACCCGACCGACAGGGTCCGAAATCGAAAGCCGCTCACGGGACCGCCCTTTGGGCTCACCCGTATGCGACTTGAAAAGCCCAGCCAATCAGAAGATCAAGCGTCGCATTGCGCAGCGTGAACTCGCCCGCTCCCGGCGGACTCATCGAAAACATCTGTTGCGCTGACGGCAGCTTTTCACGATCCTCCATGATGCGCACCGACGCAGCTTCGAATTCCTCATTCCTATCCGCTTCGGCCTGTCGCGGAGTGTCGATCGCCGATTGACTTCGTAGACTTGCCTGTTGATCGTTTCCCGCAACCAGAGCGCCACACAGTAGCACTCCAGCGCCAAGCACAAACAGTGACATAAAGCCGGGTACGAGTTTCTGCATCGCAATGCCAGTATGGCGCGACACGTCCGGGACCCGCTAGAACCAGCCTTCGCATTGACGCGCACCGCATCGCGCCTTAGCCTCGTAATTATGGAATTTAGAGTGAGCGAACTGGAGCAGGAGCCGATTGAGTTTGACGTCGAACTGCCTCCGGGTTCGATTGATTTTGGCGATGAAGCAAAGCAGGCCGGACCCCTCGATTCGGCGGGCCGCGCCGAGGTGATCCACGAGCACCGAGGCCCCAAGGACATCGTGGCCGACATCCGGCTGAAAGGCCAGTTTCAGGGTCAATTCGAGGTGCCCTGCGCGCGCTGCGTCGAGCCGGTCGAGATTCCCCTGAAGGCCGAGTTCGACTTGATTTTCAGGCCCATAGGAGCCGACTCCACGTCCGCCGAGCGCTCCATCTCAGCGCATGAGACCGAAATCGGTTATTATCAAAAGGACAGTCTTTTGCTTGAAGATGTGCTGCGTGAGCAGGTGCTTTTGTCCCTGCCGGTCAGGACGCTGTGCAACACTGACTGCAAAGGACTTTGTCCGCGCTGCGGCAAGAACCGCAACCTGGAAGCGTGCACCTGCGAAGAGGGTCCGGCAGACCCCCGCTGGGAGGCGCTTGCCGGTTTACGCGGCCGGATCAAGTCCTGACAATCGACTCCAAGGAAAACGGGTGTCCTGTCGGCGCCGTGAGGCTGAAAAGAACGGGTGCGGTCTGAAACCGTAAGAAGCTGACGAAGACACGAAAGGAATTGCATCATGCCGAATCCGAAAAGGCGCCACTCGACGCGCCGGACTGCCAACCGCCGCGCGCACGACTTTTTGACCGCGTCGGGCCTTTCCGAGTGCCCCAATTGCCATGAAAAGAAGCTGCCCCATCACGCCTGCCCCAAGTGCGGCGAGTACAAGGGCCGCGCGGTATTGGAAACCAAGGAAGCCACGAAGTAGCTTTTGAGCGCGAGAGCCCATGCTCATCGACATTGCCTTGGACGCGGTGGGATCAGATAAGGCCCCGGAACCGGAAATCCGGGGCGCGATTCTCGCCTGCCGGGCCTTCCCCGTGCGCGTGCATCTGATCGGCCCGGAGCCGGAGCTGCGCGACCTGCTTGATGAGCACCTCGAAAACGAGGACCTTCCCATTGTCATCCACCACGCTTCCGAGCGGATCGGGATGGACGAAAAGGCGGCGCACGCCGTCCGCACCAAAAAAGACAGTTCCATGCGCGTGGGCCTCAAGCTGGTTCGCGAGCACAAGGTCGCCGGGTTCGTCACGGCGGGCAACACCGGCGCAGCCATGGCCACGGCCAAAATGGTGCTGGGCGCCCTCCCCGGCGTGGATCGTCCTGCACTGGCCACCCCCATGCCGACCGCCAAGGGCAACCCCTGTGTCCTGCTTGACGTGGGCGCCAACGTGGATTGCAAGGCGCAAAACCTCGAACAGTTCGCGGTGATGGGCGAGATGTACGCACGCAGCGTCCTCAAGATCAAGCAGCCGCGCGTCGGCCTGCTCTCCATCGGCGAGGAAGAAACCAAGGGCAACGAACTTACCCGCGAAGCCCTGCCTCTGCTGAAAGCGTTGCCAATTCATTTCATTGGAAACGTCGAAGGCCGCGACATCTTCAACGGCAATGCCGACGTTATCGTCTGCGACGGCTTTGTGGGCAACGTGGCTCTGAAGACGAGCGAGGGCGTGGGCCGTTTTGTCCGCGATGTGCTGCGCGAATCGCTCACCCGCACAGTGACGGCGCAGGTGGGCGCGCTTCTCTCACGTCGCGCGTTCAACGATTTCCGCAGGCGCCTTGACTACACCGAGTATGGCGGCGCGCCTCTGCTCGGCGTGCGCGGCGTCTGCATCATCGGTCACGGGTCGTCCAACGATAATGCCATCTATAACGGAATTCGCGTGGCGCATGAATTCGCCAAAGCCGGCACCAACGAAAAGATCGAGCGCGAGTTTGCGAACCGGCCGCCGCGCCGAAACTCCGAAGGCGATGAACCCGAAGCGACGATTCAATAGCTGGGAAAAGGCATGCCTGCCGATTCCGCAATGGACAATTTGAACGCGCTCGCGACCTGGCAGGACGCACTGGCATGTCCAGCCTGCGGAAGCACGTTCTGCGCGCGGGAACAACGTCTGGTCTGCGAGGGCTGCGGTCGAGCCTACCCGATTGTCGATGGGATTCCGGTGCTGATCGCGGACCGCGCAGCGGAGCGTTCCGACAAGTAGGTTGACAAATCCCGCGCTGACGAAATGTGTCGCCATCATTGAGATACAACTGGCAAGACTGGGTCGGCCATCTGACCTTCGAGGAGGGTCGGAATGGCTACGAAGAAGTCTTCGAAAAAGCGCTCGTCTTCATCCAAGAAAAAATCCCGGAAATCATCTTCGCGCAGATACTCACCGTCGGCCGGCAAGAATGTTGAAACCGAGATGCGCGAAATGAAGAAAGGCAAGCTGAAGAGCGGCCGCAGCGGCAAGAAGGTGACGAGCCGGAAACAGGCAATCGCGATCGGGCTTTCGAAGGCGCGCAAGGAAGGAAAGAAAGTTCCGGCCAAGAAGTCCTAGGGGTCTGAGCGAGGATGAGTTCGCTACCGCGTTTGCGAAGGGGCGTCAGCCGGGAACAGGTCGACCAGTTCCGACATGTAGAACGTTTCCGTTGCAAACTCGAAGGTGCCGTGGTCCATCACTTCGCGAGCGGCGCGGTAGAACGCGGTCATTGCGGCGCGGCTGAACCCGGATCCGATGCTGATCCGCCGCACGCCAAGAGCGCCTAGATCCTTCACGGAAAGCTGCGGTCCATCTTTGAGCCCCACAAGAACATTCACCGGCTTGCTGACCGACGAGCAGACAGCGCGAATATCTTCTGGCCTTGTAATTCCCGGTGCGTAGAGAACCTCGGCTCCCGCGGCTTCATAGGCCTGCAGACGCCGGATCGTGTCATCCAGGTCAGGCCGTCCGTGCAGGTAGTTCTCAGCACGCGCGACAAACATGAACGGAAACGGCAAGGACTTGGCGGCGGTCGCAGCAGCAGCAACCCGTTCGACCGCGTGCTGCAAGTCGTAAATCGGCCGACTTGGATCGCCGGTTGCGTCTTCGATCGAGCCACCGCAGAGTCCCGCAGCATCCGCGGCCAGACGGATGGTCTCCGCAGCCGCCTCGGGGCTGTCTCCATAACCGTTTTCAAGGTCGGCCGCCACCGGAAGCGAGGTGGCTTGCGCGATGGCTAGCGCATTCGCCAGAGCCTCATCGCGCGATACCGACCGGGTTCCATCGCGCCGGCCCAGAGAAAATGCCAGTCCCGCGCTGGTGGTAGACAGCGCCTTGAATCCGAGGCCGGCGAGCAGCCGTGCCGAACCGGCGTCCCAAGGGTTTGCAATCACGAGAACGCCGGGACCTTCATGGAGAGCCTTGAATCTTGCGGCTTTTTCAGCTTGAGTGGGCACGCGAACTCCTTGGCGAATGGTTGGGTGGTTGGCAATCATCGCCTGGTGTAAAAGGGCAGGACGATCAAGGCGGCGATTCCGATGGCGATGAGCAGGGCGATGGCGATCAGGCTGAAGAGCAGGACCAGGTTGGGGCCCGAAGAACGATTTTCCTCATCGCCGACGTGTGCATCCGGATTTGGTTTATTCATACTTCAACGCATCGACAGGATCGAGCTGCGCCGCCCGCGTTGCCGGCACTGTTCCAAAGATCACTCCGACGACGATTGCCGAGGTCAGCGCGATCACGACGGACAGCCATGAAAATGGCAGCGCATAATCCGTGAAGAAACGGATGGAAAGCGGCACGGTGAGGCCGATCAAAACGCCCACCACCCCGCCGGCCAGCGAGATGATGACCGCCTCAGCCAGGAACTGCAGTTTGATTTCCCGATACGTTGCACCGAGTGCCTTGCGGATGCCGATCTCGCGGATACGGGCACGAACATTGGCGAGCATGATGTTCATGATGCCGACGCCGCCCACCGCAAGCGTGACCGCGGCCACCAGGACAAGGACCGCGGTAATGGCATCGGCGATGCGCCCGGCGATCACGAGCAGCTCAGCCAGAGTTTGAGGCCGGTAGACGGAGCCGGGCCGATGGCGCGACTGAACCACACGCTGAATTTCCTTCGCGGCGGCCGGCACCTCCTGCATGCTTCGCAGCGAGAAATAGATCTGTTTTACACTGTCAGTGCCTCTAAAGAACCGGGCAACCGAATACGGAATCAGCACAGTCTGGTCGGCAATCTCCGATTCGCCAAAGTCGGTCACGCTCTCTTTGAAGACGCCAATGATGGTGAAAGGAATTCCGCTAATCGAAAACGTGCGCCCGACCGCCGACGCCGCGGAACCAAACATCTCCCGCGCAAAGGGCTCGGTGACCACGGCGCAATGAAAGCTGCCGAGATCGTCGCGTTCATCGAAGAAGCGGCCCCATGGCACGAGCAGGTTGCGGATGTAGCGGTATTGGGGACTGACACCGAGGATGAGCGTATCTTTGACGACGCCGCCGCCGAAGCTCAGCCGATCGTGGGTCTCGAGCACGGGCGAGGCATAGACGATTCCCGGCACCTGCTTCTCGACCTCCCTTTCATCTTCAATGGTCAGGAAGTCGTTGTAGGCCACGCGTTCCTCGCCGGAGGCTCCGCCGCCCGCATATTCAAGTTCTACCGAGTTTGTTTCGACCTTCTGGAGTTCGTCGAGGATGAATCGCTTGCCGGTCAGGCCGATGGTGACAACCAGGATCACCGATGCCGTGCCAATCACCATCCCCAGCGCCGTCAGCGCGAAGCGCAACTTGTTGGCCCGAAAGCTGTCGACGGCGAGTTTCAGGATCTCGCTCAGCACCATGGTTCGCCGGGCGCTGAGGAGCGTCTGCTGAAACGCGTTTTGGCGGGCCTGATCGGTAGGGTTCATACGATCGAGGAAGTCCTGTTCTCTAATGATGCTAACTGGGCCGAGCGGGCTTCAGCCAGTCATTGGACGCCCCCGCCACCCGGTCGCCAACAGCTATTTCTTGTCATACTTTTCAAGCCACTTCAGCTCTTCGCGCACCTTGATATAGCCGTGCCACGGATTATGCCCAAGCCCATGGCCCTCGCCGGGAAAAGCGAGGAAGGCGTGCGGAATTCCCAGTGACTGGAGCGCGCGCTCCATGGTAACGCCTTCAAGATAGTTGACGCGGATGTCCGACTGTCCCTGGACCAGGTGCGTGGGTGTTTTCACCTTGTCGAAGCGAAACAAGGCCGCTTCGCTCTGATAGAGCTCGGGATTCTCCCATGGCCTGCCTCCGAGATACCATGCATCGTCGAAGGTCTCGTCATCGTTACCCCAGTTCGCCGCATGCTCCACCGCGCCTGCGCCCGTGACCGCGGAACGGAAGCGCGTGGTCTGGGTAATGAGCCAGTTGGTCATGTACCCGCCGTAGCTGTAGCCGCCGATCGCGAGATGATCCGGATCGGCGTAACCATCCTTCACCAGCGCATCGACGCCTTCCAGGATGTCGCGGCCGGGCTTGGAAACCAGATGAGGTTCAATCTCCAGCATGAAGTTGTCGCCGTAGCCCGCCGATCCGCGGTAATTGGGGCGGAAGACCAGCCAGCCATTGCCAGCAGCCAGCGTGGCCCAGTCATACCAGTCGGCGCCAAAGCGGTTTCCGTCTGCATCGGCAGGACCACCATGGATGAACGTGAACATTCGCAGGTGGTGCGCGTTTTTCTTGCCCGGCGGAAAAATCAGCATGCCTTCGATGGTGCGGCCGTCATCCGCTTTCCACGTGTAAGGCTGGAATTCGGGCTGGGCGCGCTCGGCAAAGAGGGGGTTGAAACTGGTGAGCTTTGTGAGGTGATCCGGGCGCAGCGGATCGGCCGCGATATAGACCTGCGCAGGATCGTTGATGGTGGAGTGGCGTATGAGGATGGAATTCGAAGAGCGCGCGGAGTCGATGCCTGCGTATGTTCCCGCAATTCCAGGTAGCTTTGTCGCTTTGTCGCCTTCAACCAGGTAGAGCTGCGTCTCGGCGTCCTTCAGCCCCAGCGCAACTTCGCGCCCGTCAGGAAGCACCGTGAACTGGTCGAAGGAGCCATCAAATTGGGACCCCAGGCGATCAATTTTGCCAGAGGCCGGATCGAGCCGATAAAGGCGCCCTTGCACGTCGCGATACGGACCCTCAAGCGAGCCCGCCGCGGCAGGAACTGCGAAATGCAGCCAACGGCTGTCCGGGGACCAGCGGAGCCCCGATTCGAGCGCCTGGTTGTGCGTGATCTGGCGCGCCTCGCCACCGGCTGATGGCACCAGGAAAATCTCGTAGTCGGCAGGCGTCTCTTCGCGATGATGAACGGGGCCAGTAAGGAAGGCGAGCGATTCGCCGTCGGGTGAGGGCGCAATCTCTTCAATTGCCAGGTGCGATTTCACGAGGGTTTTCGCCTCGGGCGGAAGGACCGGCTCAATCTCTTCGCGGTGGCCTTTCGCCGTCTTTGCAGCCGTAGTTCCGTTGGGCAAGGGCGTCGAGAGAGCGCGCGCAATGGCGGGCTCAATGGCGACTTTCAGCAGCAAATCTCCGCGATTCTGCTCGCGCCACCGCACAACATCCTGCCACTCAACCTGATTAGCATCGCGCTGCTCGTGGGTTAATGGTGCGGTTGCCGAGAAAAAAATCGAGGAGCTGTCGGTAGACCAGGCGAAAGCGTGTGCGTCGAGTTTCTCAGCGTAGAGTGGCAGCGCTTCTCCGCCCCCAACAGGAATGATCCAGATGCGGCTGGCCTTGTCGCCATCCGAGGTCGGCTCGCCTTCGTCGTCGGAGCCTTCGCCTGGCAGCGCGCGATCCGAAGCAAACGCGATGAATTTACCGTCTGGACTCCATATTGCGCGTTCCTCGTTTCCGGAGTGCGTCATCGAGACCAGGCCGGAGCCTGCCTTCCAAAGCCACAGGTCGCGGCGGAAAGTGCTGTTCTTCCAGTCCGGAGATTCGGTGGTAATCACCGCTGCAGATCCATCCGGCGCAAGCCGCGCGTCGATGATATCGGTGGTATTGAAGTACTCATCGAGTGAGATCGTGGGTTTGGATTGGGAGAACGCAAGAGCCGGGACGAGACAGAGCAAACATGCCAGCGCAAACCACGGGTTCCGGGAGGACATAACAGAACTATACCTGTGCAATCGGCTCAAGTAGGATTGCCTCGGCGGATGCAGGGGCTTTGCAGAGCGGCGTGAAGACGGAGGCATCATGCGGATCGATGCTCATCAGCATTTCTGGAAATACAGCGCGGCGGAGTATGGGTGGATCACCGAAGAAATGGGCGCATTGAAGCGCGACTTCCTTCCGCGGGATTTGCAACCACTCCTCAGTGCGAACGGATTCGGCGGATCCATTGCCGTTCAAGCGTGTCAAAGCGTGCGCGAGACAGAGTGGTTGTTGGCCCTCGCCGCAGAGAATCCCTTTATCCGTGGAGTCGTTGGATGGGTCGACCTGTGCAGCAAAGATGTTTCGCAAGACCTGGAGCGGCTCGCGCGGCACCGGAAGCTGGTTGGCGTTCGCCACGTCGTCCAAGGCGAGCCGGACGATGCTTTCATGCTGCGAGCCGATTTCCGCAAGGGCATTGGGCTGCTCGGCGAGTTTGGCCTGAGGTATGATCTGCTGCTGTATCCGCGGCACCTTCCCGTTGCGCAGAAACTCGTAGCGGAATTCCCGAAGCAGACATTCGTGCTCGACCACATCTCAAAGCCGCTGATCGCCGACGGAGTGCTTGAGCCGTGGGCAAAGGACATTACAGAACTGGCGAAATACCCAAACGTGTGGTGCAAAGTCTCGGGCATGGTGACCGAGGCTCGATGGAAGATGTGGGAGCCGGCGGATTTTCGTCCGTACCTCGATGTAGTCTTCGCAGCGTTTGGACCGGAGCGGCTCATGATCGGATCAGACTGGCCCGTGTGCAGCATCTCGGCTGACTATGGCGCTACGATCGGGCTTGTTTCGAATTACACTCGCGACCTGCATGCCGACGACCGGGAGCGCATTCTGGGCGGGAACTGTGCGCGAGCTTACGGACTCACAACGCAGATGGCATCGAGACCGTTTTAGGGGCACGTTGAGAACAGATGCGGTGGTGTGCGAAGCTCGAAAAGCTGCAAGCGCGATGGTAAAGTCAATCCAGGCGCGAAAGTGGCGGAATTGGCAGACGCACCAGACTTAGGATCTGATTTTGGCTGCTTTGCAAGATGCTGTATTAACGAGCATTATGACCAATAATACGTTTAGAATGAGCATTTAAGAACAGGCTCTACATTGCAAGATGTCGCAAGAATCTGTCATTTGCCAAAACCAACTGGTGACTAGATCGGTGACCGATTCTGCTCTCCCTCTGATGGACCGGCGGACATTGTGCTGCTAGTGACCGTGCCATACTGGTTGGGTCGGTAAGTTGGGACTCAATGAAGCGAGCACGATCCTGGGAGCAACGCATATCGAAAGTTGTCCGAGAGCGGCCCGAGCGCTGCCCAGACTGTGGCAGTGAGCGGGTAGTCTTCGAGTTTCGTTTCATTCCGTCGGCAAACGAACGGAAGGCGATTGAGCCCTACAAGGACTTTATCCGTTTCGCGTACAACTTAGGCTGCTGCCGTCCCAGGTTGGATAGTCCGAGGGTATTAGAGGCGTGGACTTGTCGCGCGTGCGGTGAAAGTTGGAATGAGGTCCTGACCAACCAGCAGGGCTTAAGTTACTGAAAATAAACGATGCGAAAGTGGCGGAATTGGCAGACGCACCAGACTTAGGATCTGGCGGGGTAACCCATGGGGGTTCGAGTCCCCCCTTTCGCACCAATAATTTACAGAGATCCCTGATATCGCTAGTTGTGCTTTGTACCTAGAATTGTGCCCACTCTACCATGTGGCTTCAGTTTTCGCGCGGCGGGGCTTCGTCAGCCCCTGAATGCGCCTTCTTGAGACTTCTTTCCGGTTGCGCATTTATGCTGTTCGATTTGAGTTATCGGTCAGAAGAACCAGAAGGGGGTAGTATGGCCGTTTAACCCACATTCTCGCGAACTGGTGCAGGGTTCGAGCAATGCTGCCGTCTAATCTGCGGACTGGATAAGGGTCGGGACTGGTGGCGCTCAGTTAAAGGGAGGGTGGCATTGTGAATCCCATGCTCCTGGAGCTTCGCATACAAGGAACTTCTGGGCATGCCAAGCCTCTTAGCCGCTTGTGTGACGTGGCCGCCTTCGGATTCGAGTACCTGGAGGATATAGCGTATCTCCATTTGCTTGAGCGTGAGGTCGACCATTGGAGGATTCCGAGTGCTTTCCTGATGCGAAGGGAGCTCGAACTCGAGGCCTGTTTTGCGGATCACTCCGTCGTCGGATAGCAGCGCAGCCCGCTCCAATACGTTGCGCAGTTCGCGGATATTTCCCGGCCATGGGTATTGCTGCAATGCCGATCTGGCGCAGTCTGAAATCCGCAGCGGGCCGCGTTTCATGTCCCAGCTGAACTGCTCGAGCAGCTTATCGGTGATGATCGGGATATCTTCCATGCGTTCGCGTAGGGATGGGATCCTCAGGGGCAGGGCACAAATACGGAAATATAGGTCGCTGCGGAATTTACCGTCTTCTGCCAACGTCTTCAAAACGCGGTGGGACGCCGCGATAATTTGCACGTCGGCTTTTCGTTCGCGCACGTCTCCCAATCGATAGAACTGCTTCTCTTCAACAACTTTCAGGATCTTGGGCTGAAGCTGCAGGTCCATGTCACCAATCTCATCGAGAAACAGTGTGCCGTGATTGGCCGCGTCCAGGAATCCGATTTTGTTTACGACCGCGCCGGTGAATGCTCCTTTGAGGTGTCCAAAGATCTCCGACTCGAGCAATTCATGGGAAAGACCGGCGCAGTTCAGATCCACAAAGGCTTCTTTGAATCGCGGGCCCGTCTTGTGCAACCAGCGCGCCAGCACTCCCTTTCCCGTGCCAGTCTCTCCCTGGATCAGCACGGTGCTGTTGGCTTCACGAACCCGGCTTGCTGCCTTCCGAAGTTCCGCGATGGCCGGACTATCGCCGATGAAAGGGTCGCGCTCATAGCGCGCTCGTTCCATCCTGTTTGCCAAGGTCATTTTCAGGTTGCGAAAGTTCTCCAGAGACCGGTGCAGCACGGAGGTCAGAAACCCGAGATCGACTGGCTTGGGGATGAAATGTTCGGCTCCGTTCTTCACGACCTCGATTGCCAGTTCAAAGGTGGTTTGCGCACCGAGGACGATGACCGGGATGGTGATATCGTGGGCTTTCAGCCAGGCGAGGAGATCAATGACCGTACCATCCGGCAACTGGTAATTGGCCAGGATGATATTTGGTGGTGATCCTAGTATCGTCTGGTATGAATTGGAAAGATCCTGCGCATTCATGACCTCGAATTTTTCGACGGCCAGACCGGCTGCCAGGAACTCCGTCGTTTGCGCGTCGTCTTCGACCACCAGGACTCTGTCTTTGGTCATCGTCCTATCAAGCGCCTCGTGTCCCGTTGAACCCTAGTTATTAATCAAGCAGAACAAGAGCTATTGTCTTTCTGAAGAAATGGGAGATGGAATCCATCATAAGTTGCACCGGTTTGCGTGATGGGGATCACATCCAAACCTAAGTCCAACGAAAGGTGGAGTTTCCGGTACGATCTCAGGCGGTCCGATATGCGACAAAGAGCCTAGCGCCGACCAGACGATGTGCTCCTGCAGAGTTAGTCGTAGAGGCGCCGATCAGTTTTTCGGCGTTTTGAAGGCAATCATCAATAGTGCCGTGCCGCAAGGCCGGGATCCGGTTGACTGGCTAACCCAACCTTTTGCGTGAGTCCGCACAGGTTATATTGCCACCACGGTCCAGTTGGTCCCGTTGCAGCGCACCTCGACATGATAGGATCCGCCCCCTGCTGAAACGGGTGCTCCCCATGTTTGCGTGGTAGAGTCTGTGATCGATCGCTCCGCGGTTTCATAGCTAGGAGAGCAGGTCGGCAGCCCGCTGTAAGTCGTTTTCAGACCCCATTGATAGAGCAGCGTTCCTGCGCCATCTGCGAGACTCACCGTGCCGTCACTGTTAAAGCAGATGCTGCCGCCCATATTGATGTTGGCTATGCAAGCGCCGTTATAGACGTTGATACCTGTTTGAGCGGTCAAATTCCCAGCCGTGCTGATATTCTTGCCGGTCGAATCAACGGAGATGGCCGTCGGACCTAGCGTCGTCGCACTTCCTGCAGCCGTATAGAACGGCAGGAAATACTGGCTTCCGGCGCTCACTGTTTCCGATTCTGTGGTCGCCGGTGTGTGCCAGGCTCCATCTCCACCGCAGAATTGGGAGCTTGTGCCGCCGGGAGCACAGAGAAGCGGGCCGCCGGTGGCACTCCCCTGATAGCTCGCTGCACTTGCTGGAATAAGGGTTTGCCCGTTGCTTCCCTTCAGTGCGTCGAACATCACAAAATCATAAGCAGTCCAGGTGCCACCCGTAGGAGTTCCCCAGAAATTCCATCCGCCCAGCACGGTGCTGTTGTAGTTCCACGCAAGCTGACCGTTGCCGCCGTTCGTTTGGAATTGAGACGAAAACGTGTTTTTGCCATCTGTGAACGCGGGAAAAGCGCCATCGAGATATTGAAGAGGGTGTCCACCATCGAGGAAATCAGAGGCGCTTCCACACGTCTGACAGGCCGATGGATACCATGACATGCTTCCCGTCGGACCCCCAAAGGTGCCATGCGAAATGATATCGGCATTACCACCAGTCACTCCGGAATTAGAAATCGTAAGGTTTCCCAATTGATCAGTGTCTAAAGTCAATATCCCAAAATATCCACTTCCTCTGTTGCCTGGAGGATTGAAATCAAGATGAGCGCCACTAAAGCCCGGTGCAATGCCCGTGCTTCTAATCACCAAAGATCCATTCGCTGTATAACTTCCTATTGAGATGCCTGAGGCTGTGCTCTGTGGATCAAAACCAGAATTGAGAATCGTCAAATTAGGTCCAGAGTTGTTTGTCGTTCCCACAACGTTGAAGATATTGGTGAACTCTTCCCCATAGCATCGGTCAACCAGCAAAGAGTAAGCACCGGCATCTTCCTGGAAGAGCGTGATGGGACCACCTCCGTATGAAGAGAAGGTGATTGCCTGCACCTGAAATTCAGTATGAGAGCCAACATGGACGCCATAGATGGTTGGGACGCAGACGTTTGATCCGTCAACTCTTCCATCTGCGGTTCCTTCTCCGAAGACGTACCAGCACGTTCCGACATTCTCAATGAAAACATTGCTGTAGTGGGTTTCACCGGGAACGACGCCCGAAGAAGAGCCCATTTGAAATGCAACACTGGTGCTATTCCCGTGGATAAGGCGAACATTATTCACTTGAGTCATGCTGGAGTTTGTATCGACCCAGTGAAGCGTTCCCGCTGTGCCGCCTCCATCTAGAGAGAAGTCTGCGGTGATGCAATGCTGGCACTGAACAATATGCATCATCGTCCCGCTGTTGCCGCCCGCCCAGGTTAGATAAGTGGCTTTTGAACTAGACGAGAATCCTGCGCCGTGTCCTCGCAGAATGCAGCCATCGCGGCCACTGATGTGCGAATCCCCGATCGTCCCGGTGATCGTATAGCTGCCCTTTGGCATCTGCACGATGCCGCAAGCGGGCACCGCTCCGAAGCTATCGAGGGCCTCATTGATACCCGCCGTTGTGGTTCCTGGCGTTGATGGATTCGCATAGACGATCCCACCGACCGAGCCTGCTGAGAAATTGCCTGCCACCGCAATCCCATTGGATCCGTCTGACGTGAGGCCGGGCATTGCCGACTGGCCGCCGAGGTTGGCCAGTGAGGCTGCGGCTATGCTTGAGCTTGCAAAGTTGATCGGGCCCGCAAACGTTTGTGTGGCCGTCGACACCACTGATGCGGCTCCCAAATTCACGAGTGCCTGACTTGGGGTAGTCGCTCCCGTCCCCCCATTCGTCACAGCAGTGATCGAACCCGACCCGCCACCGTTGCTACCGTTGTTTGGGGAAGAGTTGCTGTTTGTAATTCTGGAGGGGCTGCTGTTTGGAAATGTCTGGCCTGGTGCAAAATTGATGAGCCCGTTAGGCGAAATCGAGAGTCCGGTGGGCGTCGGGGCCGTCGATCCCGAACCGAACAGCAACGTCAGGTTAGCGCTAGGATTGGGAGTGTCATTGCCCGTGCTGACTGCCTGCCAAGCGAAGTTTTGCTGCACGCTTGTCTTTGTGGCACTTGAATACGTGGTCGCCCCCAGTTGCAGAGCCGGCGAGTCGATGCCTGCGGCCATGGTAGCGGCCGACGCAAGCAGACTGACGGTGCTGCGTAAGGTGCTAGCTCCGTTCACGTCCAACATTGTTGCAGGCGTGGTTGTTCCGATTCCAATGTTTGCTCCATACTCTGCGAGAGCCGAATTGCCAAGTCCTGATTGGGAATTCCAAACAGGAATTATTCCCGGAGCGCCGATATTGTCGCTTGCGTTTTTCGACTGAAGCGGGCGGCAACATGTCATCTCGACGGTCTGCAATTCAGAAGTAACCGCAGAGTGGAGATCGTCACGAGTGACATAGTCTTCCGCCCCCCGCCCTGCCAGAGTCTCTGCATCTTTCGCTTTGAAAGCGTATGGCACAACTGCCAAAAGACTCCGAGACGGAGATGACATCAGAGGATGAGCTTCCGAGACCTCCTGGGCACCGAAGACGGAGCCCGCATCGATCAATCGAGCTTCAATCCACCGAGCCTGTCCGCCCTGAAACAGAGCCAACGGGACCCCTTCTGCACTTGTCTCTCCCAACAAAACCGTATAGCTGCCATTGACACCAATTTTCACCTGCTGCGTTTCGCTCCAGATCGGAAAACCACCTGCCTGATCCTCAAAGAGCGCAAACCTCAATTGAACGGTCTGTCCTGCCGCCTCCGACAGGGTCCCGCTCCAGCGCACTACGCTTAACTCTGCAATTGAACCTGAAGGGGACGCCAGCTCCGTTGCGGCGCTCTGGCCTTGTGCATTGAGCGCGACTCCACTGGTTAATAAGCAGAAGAACGCGCTAAAAGCATATAGGGCGATCAGTCCCCCGCGGTCGGAGCGGCTCCGCGAACCTCCCTGGCTCCTGTCATTGGCGTATATAAGCGGAAGAAATCCGCCAGCGTCGGAAATCAAATTCATTCGAATCGATCCTTGCAGCTATGCATTGTCTGACAACACGCGTCGTGATCTGAAGAAGCTGTTACACGAGTTAGTTTGCAATCGCATGGCCATTTCTGGCCGCAAGGGCAATCCGTCTCGCATGCCGTTGATTAGAGTGAGGAATACTCTGGGAGAATTAGGACCGAGGATCGTGATTGATCAACATAGATGTCTAGGATCTGTACACTCTCGCGACACTCGTCTAACTTCTAGACTCGAGAAGGCGAGTGCGACGCATGCGGCTCTGGAGCCCTGAAGGACTATACTCGTCGATTGAGCGCATCACCGACAAAGACAGAGACCTGTCACGCATGCAGTTTGGGAGAATTATTTACTAAGCGTATTTTGCGCGCGCGTGAACCTAGGTGGTTCGGTGTGCCCAATGGCGGCTTGGACTCGCTTATATTCGCTTAATCGCTGTGAGCGAGCCACGCGATGAATATTGGGGGATACAATTCTGAACATGTTCCGCTAAGTTGTTGTTTCTTCGTTGGCAGTGAACTTAGGGCGGGGTAACCCATGGGGGTTCGAGTCCCCCCTTTCGCACCAGCGGGCGTATTGAGCCAGAGAAGTTCTCTGGTAGTCGTGCAGGGCGCCGGGACTGAATCGACGTCGCATGCTCAGCGCTGAGGGGCGAGCGCGTTGGAGGGGCCGTTACGAGGCTAAGTCCATCATGGCGCGGCGAGCGAGACGGATCTCGGCGGCGAGAACCTGCAGTACCTTCATGGACAAGCCTGGGTTTTCAGCGAGGAACTTCGCGAAAACCTTTCGACTCACCTGGCAGATGTCCGCATCGCCGCAGGGCGCGGCAGTCAAGGTATAGGGTTTGTTGCCGACAATCGCGGGCAGACCGACCAACGACCCGGCGCCAGCCCGGACGCAGATCACGATGCGGCCTTCCGATTCCAAGGCGAGCGCCACTTCTCCTTTCTTGACCAGGTAGAGAGCTGTCGGCATGTCGCCCTGGCGAAAGAGGACGCGGTCCGCGTTGGGAACGAACGGAGTGGAGAGCGCCAGGAGAGCATCCGCCAATTCCGTTTCCGCGACAAACTCCGGAGCAACGGAGGATGACCGCGGTTCGATCCGTCCAGGATTTGAAAGCACCTGCAACTTACCCATGAAACCAATACTCCACAATGGATGGTGACATAGGCTCGGCGCGCGCCGAGGTGACCGGGGTCACGGAGATCCGCTTAGGCGGGACGCCGAGTCATTCGCGAATTTCACGCGGCTGGCTCAATAGCGCGATGCGGCAGGCTGGCTCGGCGGAGTAATCTGTTGGAACCATGAGTCAGACGCCTCCTCAACCCCAAGTGAACCTCGCCCAGACCCCCGATTACCGGGAATCCTATGCCAACAGCGTGCAAGTGAGGGTGAGCGTGTGGGATTTTCAGCTGGTGTTCGGTCTGGCTTCGAGCGAAAGCCCGGACCAGGTGACGATTCGCAATCACCAGGCGATTTTTCTCAGCCCTCAGCAAGCAAAGGCCTTGTGGAACGTTCTGGGGCAGAACCTGGCCCAATATGAACAAGCATTCGGGACGCTGAACCTCGAACCGAAGAGTCAAAACTTTCCTCAAGGACCGGTGAATTGATCGGGCGTCGACTCCGCATGAATCCTCGCTTGCGCAGGAGACTCTTTTTCGAGCCGCGCCTGGATGCTCCTTTCCCGCTCTGGATGATTTATCCGGTGATTTTTGTGGTGCTTTACGTGAGTCATTTCACGTTGCTCCGCTTGCCTTATTACTGGGATGAGGCGGGGTACTACATACCCGCGGCGTGGGATTTCTTTCGCACCGGATCACTGATTTCCACCAGCACGATGAGCAACGCGCATCCGCCGCTGCCGAGCATCTATCTGGCGTTGTGGTGGAAGCTGTCGGGGTATTTTCCCGAGGTGACCCGCGAAAGCGTTCTCATGGTCGCGTCGCTGGGATTGCTTGCGGTGTGGCGTCTGGCGCTGAAGGTCGCCGGTTCCGGGATGGTGGCGTTCTGGACCGTGGTCCTGACCGCAATGTACCCGATCTGGTTCACGCAGAGTTCGCTGGCGCACGCGGACATTTTCGCAGCGGCGGGCACACTTTGGGGCCTTGTATATTCCTTGCCGGATCGGAAGAAACCCGGTGATCGGAAACCGTGGGTGGCGTTCTTATGGTTTACTGCCGCTGCATTGTGCAAGGAGACTGCCATTGCTGTTCCGCTGACGCTGGCTGTGATCTCGGCGGTTGATGGATTCCGTTTGGAAGGGCCGGCTCGCGCGCAATCATGGCGCGAGAGTGCATGGCTGGTTGCTCCAGCGATTCCCCTGGCAGGTTGGTTCGCCTGGTACTACGCGAAAACCGGATATGTGTTTGGAAACCCTGGCTACTGGCATTACAACGTGGGAGCGACGCTTGCGCCGCTGCGAATCCTGACGGCCTTTGGCTACCGGTTGCTGCATCTCACGGCGCAGATGAACATGTTTGTGCCGGTGCTGATGACTTTTGCCGCTCTGATGCTGAATCCGCGCCGTGATGCCGAGGGGCAAGAACGAGCAGGAATCAGCAAGGGCGTCCTGTGGCGGATTTTCTATATCGTGCTCGCGAATGCAGTGTTGTTCAGCGTGATCGGCGGCGCTCTCCTGACGCGGTATCTTCTGCCCATGTATCCGATGGTGCTGCTCGTAGCGGTGTCGACTTTTTATCGCCGAGTCAGGTTCTGGTACCTGCTGGCAGTGATGTCTGCGGCTGCATTTGTGGCCGGACTGGGCATCAATCCGCCCTACCGATTTGCGCCCGAAGATAACCTCGAATATGCGCGCGTGATTCGGATGCATCTGGCTGGGATTGAACAGCTCAACAAGCGCTATCGCGGGTCAACGGTCTTGTCGGCGTGGCCGATGACGGATGAACTGTCGAAGCCGGAGCTTGGGTATGTGAAGGAGCCGTATCCGGTGGTTCGGCTGGACGACTTCACCGCCGATCAAATCGCGCTGGCCGCCGCCGAACCGGAAAAGTACTCAACGGCGCTGGTTTTTTCAACGAAGTATGACCCGCCGTCTCTGCCTCTCAACCTCGGGCCGCGAAGCGAGGCTCTGAACGAGCGCTATTTCGGACTGCATCACGATTTGCCGCCGGAAGTGATTGCGATACGCCTGAAAGGGGATTTGGTATGGGAGCGAGACGACCACGAGATGTGGATAGGGCTCATCCGCTTCAATCGCCAAATCGAAGCGATGGGAAAGGCCCGAGGGGAGATGCGTTAGGAGCCGCGACATCAAGTCCCTGGACGCGTGGAGATCACGCGCACCCCGGGCGCATCCTCCTATAATCAGGACGTAGTGCAACCACTCAAGTCATTTCGACGACGGAAGCCGCAGCAAGGCGTCCTTCTATTTCTCTGCCTTGGTCTTCTGTGCATTCTCTGCGGCCGGGCGGCCGGGCAGCCGGCAGCGGAGGTCTCGTCGGCCGGTCATGGGCGCATTCTGCTGGTTCTTCCGTTCGACAATCGAAGCACGCAGCCGAGCCTTGAATGGATTCGGGAGGCGGCGCCAGACATCCTGAGCAGCCGGTTTGCCTCGGCCGGATTCGCCCCCATGCGGCGCGAGGACCGGCTGTATGCGCTTGACCATCTCGGCTTGCCCGAGGGGTTCCAACCATCGCGCGCAAGCGCCCTGAAGTTGGCCCAGACACTGGATGCAGATTCAATTGTGGTTGGCAGCTTTGAGACGCATGGAAACCTGATCGAGGCACAGGCAGAAGTTGTTGACGTGCCCGATTTGCGAATGAGTGGCGCAGTGAGTTCGAGCGGGGAGATGCGCAACCTGGTGGATGTAATCGATTCCTTAGCCTGGAAACTCACGGGGGTCCTGGATCCAGGCTTCAGCGTGTCAGAGGAGACGTTTGTGGCAGCCGGAAGAGGGCTGCGGCTGGACGCGTTCGAGCAATATATCCGAGGGATCACCGAGCCGGACCAGGCCGAAAGGCTGCACCATCTGGAGAGTGCGGTGAAGCTAAGCCCGGACTTTGGGCGCGCCTGGATGGCACTGGGGCGCGAAGAGTATGCCGGAGCCCAGTATGAGCAAGCCGCTGCAGCTTTCGCCAAGGTCGGCCGCGATGATCCTGACGCGCTGGAGGCGGCCTTTTACCGCGGGTTGTCGCTGCTTTTTTCGGGGAACTATCCGCAGGCAGAAGAGGCATTTACTGCTGTTGCCCGGGAATTGCCGCTTGCCGAGGTCCTGAACAACGAGGGCGTGGCGATCAGCCGCCAGGGGCACGATGGCAGCGCGCTGTTTCTCAAAGCGATTGGGGCAGATCCGAATGCTGCCGATTACCACTTCAACCGCGCAGTGAGCCTGAAGCGCAAGGGAGATTCAGCTGGGGCGGAGGCGGAATTGGCGCAATGCCTGCGGCTTCGGCCCAATGACAGCGAAGCGCAAGGTTTGGATCGTGCGTGGAAGGGGAAGATAGCGCCAGCTGCCGGCGCCGATGGAGCAACGGATGAAGAATCCAGGCCCGATCCGTTGGAGCGGATTGTGCGTACGTTCGACGCGGTGGCTTTCCGGCAGGCGGCGCAGGTGATGGACGAAATGGAAGCGGCGCGCCTTGCCGCCCTGTCACCTCACGACCGGGCGCAGCGGCTTTCAACCCGCGCCAAAGACTACCTGGATCGAGGGCTTCTGCTCGAGTCGGAGCGCCTTTACCGTTCCGCCGTAAATGCGGACGACAAGTTGGCTGATGCGCACGCAGGTCTGGCCGAGGTGCAGGAACGAACCGGCGACGCGGCAGGTGCCCGCAAAGAGGCCCAAACAGCCCTGGAACTTGGTCCTAATGCCGGAGCGTATCTCGTGATGGGCCGACTGGATCTGGCCGCAAACCATTTGGATGACGCGGGCAGGGAAGCCGGCGAGGCGCTGCGACTTGACCCGGGCAACAAGGGGGCGCAGGATTTAAGCCGGCAGATCGAGGCACGGACCGGGCAAAAGCCATAGAGCTGCGGGCGTGTACGGGAGCAAGCCATGCTGCAGAAAGCACGCGAGTTCAGGTTTCCTGGGGTGGGTACTCTGGCGACGGTATTGGCGTTGAGCCTGGGGTACGGATGTTTTGCATCGGGCCAGCAGCCGTTGGTTGAGAAGTTTGTTCTTGACGATACGATTCAGCCGGTCAGCGCAGGCGGGTTGCAGCGGGCGGTGGCGATCGCGAACCAGAAAGGCGCTGCCGCTCTTCTGATCGAGATGGATACTCCCGGAGGTTTGCTCGAATCGATGCGGGCGATGACCGGCGAAATTCTGCGATCGCGTGTTCCGGTGATTGTCTATGTAGGTCCGTCGGGGGCGCGTGCTGGATCGGCTGGCTTTTTTCTGATGGAGGCCGCGGACGTGGCCGCCATGGCGCCGGGGACGGAAGCCGGCGCAGCCCACCCTGTCTTTGAATTCGGCAAGCCCGACGAGACCATGAACGAAAAGATTGTGAACGATGCGCAAGCTTTCCTGCGATCGTTTGTGACGCGGCGAAATCGAAATGCCGAAGCGGCTGCCGCGGCCGTTCAGTCGTCGCATTCGTACACCGCAGAGGAAGCGCTGAGTCAGCATTTGATCGACGTGATAGCGCCCAACGACGGGGAATTGTTGCATGATCTGGAGGGGCGAGAGATCACGCGCATGGACGGCTCGAAGGTGACATTGCACCTGGCAGGCGCGCGTGTTGAGCTGGTGAAACCAACCCTCCGCGAGGAATTGCTCAGTTGGCTTGTCAATCCGAACATCGCGCTGTTGCTGCTGGTTGCCGGGGCGCTGCTGATCTACCTCGAATTCAATGCACCTGGAACAATCGTGCCTGGCACACTCGGCACGTTGATGGTGTTGCTCGGCGTCTTCGGATTGAACTTGCTGCCGATTCGATATACGGCAGTTCTCCTGCTGGTGGCGGCCATGGTGTTACTCGTGCTGGAAGCGAAGTTCGGTGGGCACGGCGCGCTGGCTGTTGCCGGCATTGTCTGCCTCACATTTGGGATGCTGACGCTGGTGGCTGCGCCCGTGCCGCAAATGGACGTGAGCCCGTGGGTGGCGATTGCAATCGGGATAGGCTTTGGCGGAATCACGGTATTCCTTGTGCGCCTAGCGATTCGTGCGCGGCGTAGAAAGGCCCGGATAGGCGCCGATGCCATGGTGGGGAGTGCGGCATCTGCGATGGAGGCTTTGAATCCGGAAGGGCATGTGCTTGTGGAAGGCGAAATCTGGCGTGCACTCGCGAGCGAGCCCGTGCCCGCGGGGGCGACGCTCAAGGTCGTTGGGCATCAGCAGTATTTGCTGCTGGTTTCGCCGGTCGACACCTCGCATTTGCCGGAGGTCCATGCCTGAATGGGCCAGGAGCGGCAGGAGTACAATCCCTGCTGTCACCTGCTTCATGTGAGGAATGTCTCATGTCTCTTTCGGATTTGCCGGTCCCGGCGCTGATTTTCATCGCAATTGTGGTTCTCTACCTTCTGAATTCCATCAAAATCCTTCGCGAATATGAGCGCGGCGTGATTTTCCGTCTGGGCCGTGCCTTGCCCTCGCCCAAGGGCCCGGGAATCATCCTGGTATTCCGGCCGCTGGACCAGATGATTCGCATCTCGCTGCGGCAACAGGTGCTGGAAGTGCCTCCCCAGGATGTGATCACGCGCGATAACGTCACTCTCAAAGTGAACGCGGTGGTGACGCTGTATGTTGTAAATCCGAATGACGCAGCGATCAAGGTCGAGAATTATGTTTACCAGACCTCGCAATTTGCGCAGACGACCTTGCGCTCGGTGTTGGGCGAGGTTGAGTTGGATGAGGTGCTGAGCCACCGCGACAAGCTGAATCTGCGCATCCAATCCATCATCGACCAGCGCACTGAGCCGTTCGGAGTGAAGGTGATCTCGGTGGAAGTGAAGCAGGTGGACCTGCCGGAACAGATGCTACGCGCCATGGCCAAGCAAGCGGAGGCGGAACGCGAAAAGCGGTCGAAAATCATCCATGCTGAAGGCGAGTTCAACGCAGCTCAAAAGCTGGTGGATGCCGCTCACCTGATGGCGACGGAGCCTATGACACTGCAATTGCGCTACCTGCAGACGCTCAGTGATATTGGCGTGGAGAAGAACACGACTATTGTGTTTCCGTTGCCGCTCGAATTGTTGACGATCCTGAACAAGCTGGGACTGACCGCGAGCACAAGCCAGGAAAAGCAGTAATACGGAAGATGCGGGGCAGCGCGCGATCGCAGGCGGGATCGTGCCGGGATACGTCAAAATACAATGATAGTGCGATTGAATTGAAGGCGGAAACATGCAAAGGGGATTCGGGAGAGAGGAGTACGAGCCAGAGGAGGAGCGGCGCGAGGCGGAGTTCACGCTCGGGCCTGCGATGCTGTTGGCGCTCGGCCTGGGGCTGATTCTTCTTTGCGGAGTTTGTTTCGGCATTGGGTATTCGGTAGGCCACCGCAGCGCAACGCAAACGGGGGTTGTGGTATCCCAGACGGCCAGTGGACAGACCGTTACGAGCACAACGGCTGGAGCGCTTTCGAAACCGTCGGCATCCGGAACAATCCAAGCTGCCCCGGCGAAAACGCCAGGCGGCGATCCGCCAACCGTCGCCGCGGCGTCAAACCCTCTGACCTCGTACGCGCCGTCGGCCACCCCTTCCAATGCAGAGTCACCGCAACCAGCCAGTTCGCCATTGGTGCGCCCAGCGATTCCGCCACAGGCCGCTGAGCCTGCGGCTGCGAATCCGACGGCGCCGGCAAGAGTGGAACCTGCGATCCCTCAGGGTGCGGGAATCATGGTCCAGGTTGCAGCGGTTTCGCACCAGGACGACGCAAGCGTGTTGGTTGCCGCCTTGCGCCGGCGGGGCTACACGGCAACGGAACGGCGGGCGGGAGCGGATAACTTGATCCACGTGCAGGTTGGACCCTTCAACAGCCGCAGCGAGGCAAACGCGATGTGCCAGAAACTTCTAAGCGACGGTTATAACGCGAACATCGTTCCCTGAGCGATTAGCTGCGCATCCACTCGGGAAGGCCTGACGCAATCGACGCCCGGACCGATTCCATCAAATCTTCGCGGGTAGAGAAGCGTGCCGGATAGAGCGGCTCGTGAAAAGTAAGGTACGCAGTGCCGGGATGGATGCGCAGACTTCCTTTCGCCATCATGCTTTCAGTTCCGTGGATTGACACCGGAATGCACGGCGCGCCGGTTTCCATCGCGAGATAGAAGGGGCCTTTTTTGAAAGGGAGCAGCCGGCCGTCGCGGGAACGAGTTCCCTCGACAAACGTGGTGATGTGCAGACCTTTCTCGAGTACGCGACGGGCTTCGGCCACGCTTTCGATCGCACTCTCTATCCGCCCATCGCGATCCACCGGGACGAACGCACCAAGCTTGAAACCCCAGCCGAGCACGGGGATCCTGGTAAGCGAGCGTTTTAGGAAAGCTGAGGTTCGTCCGGGAATCCGCGGGAGCAGGGCCGGAGGATCGAGGTTGGAAACGTGGTTCGACATGAAAATGCATGCTGTTTTAGGAGGCACAAGTTCGACGCCGGTCGTCTCGACACGAATTCCAGCCAAACGAAAACCAAGACGGACAATGAGGAGTGCTGCGTTGTACAGCGGCGTCGCATCGCCGGTGATGACAGCCCAAGGAATGAAGATGAGCGCAGCAAAAGCGCCGAAAACGAGAATTGTTGAGGCGAGAAGGAACGAGGCGATCATACCGAAGCCGCGTCAGGATGGAGCTCCCTGAGGCGCGCGGGCAGTTTCTCATAGATTCCATCAAACCCGCCATTGGAGAGGATGGCTACGACGTCGCCGAATTGCAACTGCGGCACGATGGTGCGGGTGATTTCGTCCGCACTGGGGTGCAACTCGGCGGGTGTGCCTGTGGAGTTGAGCGCCTGCACCACATCTTCGGGATGAAGACGCTCGGCGTCGGGGATTCGTTGCTGCTGGTAGACGCCGGCAAGGATGACGCGGTCGGCGAGGCGCAGGCTGTCTACCAGATCAGATTCGAGAACCTTGCGCCGAAGGGTATTGGAACGTGGCTCGAGAATCGCCCACAGGCGTGACTGGGGATAAACCGAACGCAACGCGCGAAGCGTCTCGCGAATGGCAGTTGGGTGATGGGCGAAGTCGTCGATGATGGTGATTCCGGCAATGCGGGCGCGCACTTCAAGTCGACGCTTTACGCTTTTGAAGCTGGCAAGCGCGGCTTGAATGGGCTCCTTTGCAATTCCTTGGCCCGCTGCGAGCGCGGCAGCTGCGGAGGCGTTGAGGGCGTTGTGCTCGCCGGCAACATCCATGGAGAGTTCAGCCCACAGTCTGCCGTCATGCCACACTTCCCATCGGGTGCGGATACCATCATGCGTGAGGTTGCGAATTTGCCACTGCGCATCTGCGCTGAAGCCGTAGCGCTCGACGGGGCAGAAGGCATGCTCGACGCATTCGGTTACATTCGCGCTGGCGTCAAAAGCGACGATGCGTCCGCGGCGCGGAACCAGGTTGACGAGACGTTTGAATGCGGTTTTGACCGCCTCCAGATCGGCATAGATGTCAGCATGGTCGAACTCGACGTGGGTGAGGATGAGCGAGTCGGGGAAGTAGTGAAGGAACTTCGGTCCCTTGTCGAAGAAAGCTGTATCGTACTCGTCACCTTCGAGAATGAATGTACGCGTAGGACGCAACTGAAAGCTTGTGCTGAAGTTTTCCGCGACGCCGCCGATGAGGAACGACGGCTCCCAAGCCGGATTCTCGCGTGCGGCAACCTGGTAAATCCAGGCGAGCATGCTTGTGGTGGTGGTTTTGCCATGCGTTCCGGCAATCACGAGCGATTCGCGACCGGTGAGAAATTCGTCGCGTAAGAGCGCGGCCATGGAAGTGAAGGGAATGCGCTGATCGAGAATGCGTTCAACTTCGGGGTTCCCGCGCGAGAGTGCGTTTCCAATGACGACCAAGTCGGGTGCTGGGTCGAGATTGGATTCGGCGTAGGGCTCGGCGACAGAAATCCCAAGCGAATGCAGCAAATCACTCATAGGCGGATAGGCTGCTTTGTCAGAGCCAGTGATGCGATGGCCCTGTAACTGCAGCAGACCGGCAAGCGAAGCCATGGCGGTGCCGCAAATGCCGCTGAGATGGATGTGGCGGGGAGGCCTGGTCATGGCTTCACCCCAGGCTCGCGCAGATGCAGTTGAGGATTCCCGGAGGCATCGAGTTCGGCTTCGACTCCGAAAATGAGCGTGACATTCTGCCGGGAAACGTGGCCGCTGCGCAGGCCAATGGCGATCGGAACATCGAGTCCAGCGAGCGAGCTCAGGATGGCATCTTCGAGCAGACTGGAGGGCGCTTCCGGCGAAACGCAGTCAAGCATTTCACCGAATACGATTCCTCGAACACCGTCGAACTTGCCCGCACGACGCAGCTGCCAAAGCATGCGATCGACCTGATAGGGCTTGGCGCCAGTGTCTTCAAGGAAGAGAAGCTTGTTTTCCGTGGCGGGCTCCCATGGAGTTCCGATCAGCGCCACGAGAATGCTGAGACATCCTCCGTAGAGCGTGCCGCGCGCGGTTCCAGTCTTCAGCGGACGCAGACCTTCATTTTCACCGACGTTGTAGAGATTTCCGGCCAAGGCCGCTTGAAAGCTTGCGAGATGAACTCCGTCCTCTACTGCGAAATCGGCAGCGACCATCGGGCCATGAAAAGCCGGTAGACCGAGAAGATCGAGCAGATGAAGCTGAATGCCGGTGAGGTCGCTATAGGCAAAGAAAGGCTTGGGGTGTTTGCGGATCAGTTCGAGATCGATGCCATCGAGTAAGTAGTTCGACCCGTATCCGCCGCGGGCCGCGGCGACGATGGCCGTTTCAGGATCGACAAACGCGGAATGAAAGTCCGACAGGCGCTGTTCCCGGGATCCGGCAAAGAAGAGCGGGCCTCGCGCCTGCGTGTTCGCACCGGAATGAGGGTGATGGCCGAGAGAGTGCAGGGCCTGGATGCCCCGGTCGAAACGATCGGAGTTGGCAAACGATGCGGGGGAGATGACACTGATGGCAGCGCCCGGTTGCGGAGCCGTGGGTCTCAGCAGAGGCAGTGTGGACCGGGCAGGCATCTCTAGTAGATCTCTCCTCGTGCAATCAGCGTTGCGGGACCTGTGAGGAAGAGGCTCTCGCCGTGGCCGCCCCAGCTTACGGTTTGCGCTCCGCCGGGAGCAACGACTTCGACCTCGGCGGCGGCTTGGTAGAGGCCGATCGCGGCTGTTGCAGCGGCAGAAGTTCCGGTACCCGAGGACGAAGTGGGGCCGACTCCGCGCTCAAAGACGCGAAGAGCGATCAATCGGATGGGCTCGGATTCACTGCCAAGCAGATGAACGAATTCAACATTGGTTTGATCCGGGAAGTCTGGATGCTGGCAAATCTCGGCGCCGATGTCGTCCCATGGGCGACCGCCGATGGAGAAGTCGAGCGAAGTGAATACGCGCTCGCTGGCGTCCAGCGGGGAACCACCGGCGAGAAGATCGAAGTCGGCGCGCGGGAGCACGATGACGAAATGCGGATTGCCCATGGAAACATAGACGCCGTCGATCGATGTTCCGTCAGAAAGCTCAATGGTGCGCTTTTCGAACTCGGGTTCGCCCATGTCGGTCATGATCATTGTCGTAGGACCGTCGATGTCCGAGTCGTGAAATTCTTTGATGGTGCAGATGCGAGTACCGGCATCGGTTTCGATCGAGAATTGGTCACCGGCCGAGGCGTTGCGCTCTTCGGCCATCCAGGCGGCGACGCAGCGCGTGCCGTTGCCGCTGATTTCGGCAATCGAGCCATCGGCGTTGCGAAGGTGGATTCGTCCCGAGTTATCGCTCAGCCACTCGAAGTATTCGACCCCGTCCGCGCCGAGACCAGTGTTGCGCTGGCAGAGATGCTGGGTAAGGACCTCGAGATCGAAATTGCGGGCGTCTTCCTGACTCACAATCAAGAAATCGTTCCCGCAGGCGTGGGCCTTTGTGAATGGGATCAATCTTCCTCCGGATCGCGGAAGTTCAGCAACTCGTCGATCGCCGGTTCGGCTAAAAGCTTGGCGTGGATTCGCTCATGCTGTTTCTTGGTTGCAGTCAGACAAAAGCTCACTCGTTGCAGTTCGCCGATCGTATCGCGATCGGCGGCAGCGAGCCGCTCACCGGCCTTGTCCATTGCATCCAGAATGGATTGCAGCATGGCAGTTTGATCGCGTCCGCGGGCTTCATAGATCAGGGAGTAAATTTTGATGCTCGCGCGCCGTTCGAGGAAGCCGACGACTTCAAGCGCCACTACGACGAGAGCAGTGGCGACAGCGGCTGCTGCAAAGAGACCGGCTCCGCAGGCCATTCCGATGGAGGCGACCACCCACACGCTGGCCGCGCTGGTGAGCCCGCTTATGCGGCTTCCACGACTGTGCAGAATGAGACCCGCGCCCAGGAAACCGATGCCTTGCACGATATTCGAGGCGACCTGGCCCTTGTTGGGGCTCGTGTCGCCCGCCAGCACAGCGGACAGGAGCGTGAAGAAGGCCGCGCCCATGCAGATGAGCATGTTCGTCCGGACGCCCGCTGACCTGCGCTTGACTTCGCGTTCGAGACCGATGATTCCGCCCAGGAGGCAGGCGAGGGCGAGGCGTGAAAATGCGCCATTGACGACCACGACCTGTTCCAGCCAGGAGAAATCGAATGGCAGTCCGATGTGTGCAAGGACTGAGCTCAAGCTCATGGTATTTCCTTGCCCGATGCTATCACTGCTGTTGCCGGCTGTTGACCACCGGGGTATCGGAGACGTAAACCGTAGCGGTGGGCTGGCCGGGGGCGGCATAGCGGCCGATTTCGGTCAGGTTCTCAGGGTGCTTTTTTACCGCCTGGTCAATCTCATCGCCATCAAACGCGACGATGATGGCGGCATTTTGGGCAGGGGATTCGAGTGCGGAAGTGTAGAGGGGGCCATCGCCTTCGTTAATCGTCTGGCGAAGCGGAATGCCGGTAAAGGCCACGAGGTTGGGGTAGACCGACGTTTTCATCAGGACGAGCCCTTTCGGTCGCGTGGCAAGCAGTTTGCGAAGAACGGGCGGAATCTGCTGCTCGAGAGGCCGGCGCGCTTCGATGTTCTTTACTCCTTCGATATAAGTGAGGGGCTTCTCCGCGATGACTTTCCAGGCATTCCAAACGGCGAGTGCGCAAATCAACCCGGCAGCATAGCGAACCCATTGCGGCTTGAACTCCCGAAGGACGGAGAGTACGAGGTGCGCTATGAACCCAAGACTAAGCGCAAAGGCAGGCAGCAGTTCCATGCCGTAGCGTGTGTTGTACCAGGAGTGCGGCCACCACTTCGGAATGAAGATGGGAACAGACCCGTAGGCAATGGAATAAGCGTAGAAGGGCATTGGAAGCCAGAGGAGCAGTGCCCAGAGAAAGGCACGACGACGAGCGAGGAAGCAGCCGATCGCTGTGCCAAGAAAGCTGAGCACGAGCAAGCGATTGCCCCATAGCTCCGCTGAAGCGTCCAACTCTGCCGTTCGGACGAAGAACAGCAGCGAAACCCATGGATCGTGCCAGCCGGGGTGAGGTGGACCGGAGCCGGGGCTAGCTGTACGAATTTCGATGGCGCGCGCAGAATAGGGTCCGCGGGCGAAGTCGAGCCAATCGCCGAAGATGGCGGCGTTGTAGATGAACCAGATGGCGGGCGCGCTGACAACGACGATTGTCGCCAGCCAGAATGCGGGCGATCGCAGTTGCCCGCGGCGCATCAGCACGACACAGATCGATGTCCAGGCAATCAGGGCGAGGATCCATCCGTCATAGCGTGTGAAGACTGCTGCCGCGAGGATGAAGGCAATGCGCCAGAGAAGAGGAGCGCTCCGCTGTGGCGCCGCATCGAGCGATCTATGCCATTCAACCAGCCAGACGACCGCCCAGATCAGCTCGCAGAGGAACAGGGGCTCGGTCATAGCTGTGGTCTGCAGGTACAGCAGGTTGGGATTGATCGCGAAGAAGACAAGAGCGATTGTCGCGGCCGGGAACGTGAGCCATTGCCGCGCGAGGCGGTAGATTCCCGCGCATCCCAGGAGATACGCGCATGCTGATGGAATCAAGCCCGCGATGCCGTTGGCCCACCAGCTGTAAACCGCGACAAACGGGATCAGCAGGATGTGAGGAAGTGGGAGCCAGACCGAGCCAAGCTGCTTGTATCCGGCATTGTGGCCGTCAATCACACGGCGCGCGATCTCAAGATGGGCAACGGCGTCGCCGTAGTTGAGCAGGGCGTGATTGTGCCAACTCCAGCCGATCGCGAGGGCTGAAAATGCTGCACAGAATACCAGCGCGCCGGCGTATTCGATGCGGCGCACCGGCATCTGGATCGGCGTGTCAGTCAAGGTGAGTCAACTCGCGGAAGAGTGCGAATCGCCGGTCAATCTCATCGCGCGTGAGCTGTTGCAGGCGTTCGGTGCCGAATTGCTCCACTGCGAACGAGCCCATGACGCCTCCATAGAACATGGCGCGTCGAAACGCTCCCGGGGTGAGCTCTTTCTGCGAAGCGAGATAACCGAAAAAGCCGCCTGCGAAGCTGTCGCCGGCGCCGGTAGGGTCGACTACCTCTTCGAGAGGAAGAGCCGGTGCACGAAATGTAGTTGCGTCGACATTTTTCGGAGATTTACCGAAGAACGCTGTTGCACCGTATTCGCCATGTTTGATGACGAGCATGCGAGGGCCCATGTCGAGCACGGCTCGAGCAGCTTGGACGAGATTGGAGTTGCCGGCGAGCATGCGCGCTTCGGTGTCGTTGATGAGCAGGATGTCGAGGCCCTTGAGCACTTCGAGCAGCGCCGGCTTGTGGTCCTTGATCCAATAATTCATGGTGTCGCCGGCAACAAGTTTGGCGTTCGGTGTGGCTTCGCGAACGCGCCGCTGGAGAACGGGATCGATGTTGGCGAGGAAGAGGAATTCTGAGTCGCGGTAGGCGTCCGGAATCTTGGGCTCGAATCCGGCAAAGACATTCAGGTCGGTGCGGAGTGTCTTGGCTTCGTTCAGATTGTCGAGATAAGAGCCTTGCCAGAAGAAGCTCTTACCGTGAGCGCGTTCGATGCCACGCGTGTCAATCTTGTGCGCGTCAAAGACAGCCTGCTCAGCGGAGCCAAAGTCTTCGCCGACCACGGCGATGACACGGACCTCGGTGAAGTAGCTCGCGGCAAGGGAAAAATAGGTGGCGGCTCCGGCGAGGGAGCGTTCACTTCGGCCCGCGGGGGTTTCGACGGTGTCAAACGCAACGCTGCCGACTACGGTAATGGCCATTCAGGGTCCTTTCGGGTTCTGGTTAGATTGGCTTAGCGGGCTACCAGCCGTGATACTTGCCGAACAGCAGCTTGAGCTTTTCCTTCGCAGCCGCGGGGATGGCGTCCGGCTGAGTGAGTACTGCATACTTTGCCGCTGATGCGCAGGCGCAGGTACGCTCCTTCGGGAGTGCGGCAACCGCGGCCTTGACCACTCTGCAAGCATTGTCCGCGTTCTTATGGAGAACGGCGACAATCTCCTCGATGGTGACGGCGTCATGTCCTTCGCGCCAGCAATCGTAGTCCGTGACCATGGCGATGGTGGCATAGCAGATTTCGGCTTCGCGGGCGAGCTTCGCTTCCTGCAAATTGGTCATGCCGATCACGTCGGCACCCCAGCTACGGTAGAGATTGGATTCGGCCTTGGTGGAGAACTGTGGGCCCTCCATGCAGACGTAGGTGCCTCCGAACTTGCCGACCACGCCCGCGGACTTGCAGCCTGCCGCGGCGGCTCTCGCCACGGTTTCACAAACCGGATCACCAAAAGCGACATGCCCGACGATGCCCTCGCCGAAGAAAGTTGAGATGCGATGGAAGGTGCGGTCAATGAACTGGTCGGGCATGATGAAATCGGTGGGCTTGTGCTCCTCCTTCAGGGATCCAACCGCCGAGACGGAAAGTATGCGTTCCACACCAAGCTTCTTGAAGGCATAGATATTGGCGCGGAAGTTGAGTTCGGAAGGGAGGATGCGATGCCCGCGGCCGTGACGAGCGAGGAAGGCGACATTACTGCCCTCCAGTTCGCCGAGAACGAAAGGATCGGATGGGTCGCCAAAAGGAGTTTCGACGCGTTCTTCATGCACATTGGTGAAGCCGGGCATGGTATAAAGCCCGCTGCCTCCGATGATGCCTATTTCCGCCTGGGCCAAAGGCTTTCTCCCTTTCGGCGAGCCATGGCGGCCCGCGTTTTCATACTGTGGCAAACAATTCAGTATAAAGGCGTGGAGCAGCAAACAGGGATTGCGGCAGCCTCGACCAATGGGATTTAGAAGTCGAAATCAGGTCAGCGAGCCGGCAGGCTCTTGTGTGTGGTGCTCCGGAGTGCCACAGATTCACGGACAGCCCAGCCGGCGAGCAGCAGGCTCGGCGCGGCAACCTGTGCAATCTCGCCCAATGCCTTCAGGGTCGTGAACTGGATTTCCTGGTCGGGCTGCGCTGCGCGCGAGACGATCGCGCAGGGGAAGTCGGACGGCAGGCCTTCCTGGATCCATTGAAGCGCGAGGAGATCGAGATTGCGACCCGGCATATAGACGACGCGTGTTGCGTCTTCTATTTCAGGAAGTGGCGCGGAGTTGTGTGACTGCGCGTGATGGCCGGTCGAAAAGATCACGTTGGATGCGGCGTTGCGGCTGGTCAGCGAGACGCCAGCAGCGGCCGCAGCTGCCAGGGCGGATGTGACGCCGGGAACAATCTCAAACCGGACGCCTGCTTCAGCGAGGGCTGACATTTCCTCGGCGGCACGGCCAAAGATCAATGGATCCCCACTCTTGAGCCGAACCACACTGCGGCCCGCCTTGGCATACTCGATCATCAGCCCGTTGATCTCTTCCTGGGTAATGTTCTTTACGCCGCAGCGCTTGCCCACATTCAGGATTTCAGCCGTTTTGGGGGCTAGATCGAGGATTGCTTGCGGAACTAGATCATCATGCAGGATCACGTCCGCGGACTGGATGATGCGGTGGGCCTTGACCGTGAGCAGGTCCGGATCGCCGGGGCCGGAACCGACCAGGTATACGTGGCCGCGCAAATTTCCGGACTCGGTCGATACCGGTCGGGTCAAGGCGGGTTGAGCGACGCCGGGAGCCTGGAAAACCGGCCGGTCCGCGAGACTGTGAAGCAGGAGCTTTCGCGCTTCGCTGCGAGGGTGGGTCGCGAGGATTTCGCGTCGAAGTTGACCGAGCTCAGCGAGCCAAGGGCCAATGTCGGTTGGAAGAAGATTGTCGATTTCGTGGCGGAGATGCTGTGCAAAGGCCGGACTCTGGCCGGCAGTGGAGATGGCGATCTGCAAGTCACCGCGGCGGACAATCGATCCGAAAAAGAAATCGCAATTGGGAATGTCATCGACCGAATTGCAAAGGATGTTTCGCTCGAGAGCCGATCTGTAAACGGCGGTGTTGACCTCGGGCGAGTCGGTGGCCGCGATCACCAGGAAGTTGCCCTCAAGGTCAAGGGGTTCAAACGGGCGCTCGATGAGCTCGAGTTTGCCTTCGTCAGCGAGGGAGCGGATGTCGGGGTGGACACGCGGCGCGATCACACGCAGGCGGAGTCCGGTTTTGAGGAGCGTGCCGATCTTGTCGAGAGCCACAGTCCCTGCTCCGACGATGAGCCCTGGACGTCCTTCGAGTTGGAGAAAGATGGGTAGAAGACTCATTTGGTTCCTTCAAGTCCAACATTCATTCCGAGGTCATTCAGCGACCGCATGGGGCACACGGCCCGTTGGCAGATCGCGCTCGACGGCAGCCAGCACTTCGCCGGCAAGACAACCGCGGAGTTCGTCATTGCTGTGGCGGGCGAACCAGGCGCGGAGATTCTCATTTTCCCGGCGGCTCTCGATGTATTCGCGCAGGAGCCGCTCGATAGCGTCAGGGACAAGCGGAGCAGCGCAACGGTAGCCGACGGGACGGGCGATGCCGGCGTGTTGTCCTACGGCTCCGCCCAGGCAAAAGTAGTAGGCATCCGTCAGCTTGCCTTCATGCTTGATTTTCTTTCCTTCGATGCCGATGTCGGCAATCCAGTGCTGGCCGCAGCCGTTGGGACAGCCGGTGACATGAAGCCGAAGTTGCTGATCAAACTGTGGCAGGCGCTCTTCGAGTTCCTCGACAAGCCAACGGGCAAAGCCTTTTGTCTCCGTGATGGCAAGTTTGCAAAATTCGGTGCCGGTGCAGGCGACAGCGCCGCGCCAGAAATTGGTCGCCTCGACGACTAGGCCGATTCGGCCGAGCTCACGAGCAAGCTCGTTGGCCTTGGCCTGCGGGATATTGATGAACAGCAGGTTCTGAGAGACGGTGGCGCGTAGCTCCCCGGTACCGAAGCGTTCGGCGAGCTCCGCCGCGGCTTCGAGCTGCTCGCCGGTCAGGCGCCCGCGCAAAACGGATGCGCCGACATAGGCCAGACCGCGCTGCCGCTGCGGATGGATGCCGGCATGGTCGCGGAACACATCGCCCGGCACATTCTCATCTCCGGCAGGAAGCAGCTGGAAATCGAGCCGCGATTGGAGCTCCCTGAGAAAGTCATCGGGGGTCCAGCCTTCTTTTGTGAACAGGTATTTCAGGCGAGCGCGATCGCGGCTTTCGCGCAGAACGAGCTGATCACGAAAGATCTCGGTGACAGCGCGTGCTGCAGCCGGAGCCTGGTGCGGAAGCAGAAAGGCATTTAACCGGACTGCAAGATGCGGCTCGTTCGAGAGGCCGCCGCCCACGCGCAGGGAGAATCCGACCTTGCCGTCGCGGATGGCGGGCGTGAGGCCGATGTCATTGATCTCGGGATAGGTGCACCAGGAAGTGCAGCCGGTTGCGGAGATCTTGAACTTCCGAGGCAGATTCACGAAATCGGGATTCGCGTTGAGGTCGTGTGCGATGGCGAGTGCGATCGGCGAAGCGTCAATGAGCTCGTCGTTGGCGATACCAGCCAAGGGGCAACCCGTAACGTTGCGGACCACGTCCCCGCAAGCGCCCTTGGGCGAAAGGCCGATGGAAGCAAGCGTATCGACGATCTCGGGGAGGGACTCAATGGTCAGCCAATGCAGCTGAATATTCTGACGGACCGTGATGTCGGCAAGATTGCGCGCGTGAGCCTGAGTCAGGCGTGCGATGGTGCGGAGTTGATGGGAGGTAAGAATGCCGTTGGGAATGCCGATGCGCATCATGAAGTACTCGGATGCGATGCCTTCGCCACCCTTTCCGCCAATAGCCCCGACTCCGTCTCCCTGCGTATAAATGCCCCACCACTTGAAATAGGCTGAGGCCCATTCCGGAACCACGCTGGAGCGGCCGGCGCGTGCAAAGGCGCGAACCTCGTCGAAGGCCTGCCATGGATTCTTCTCACGCTTGAGCCGCTCCATGCGCTGCGCCTTGGTCTCTTTTGGCTGAACTGCCTGGTCCATTTCGTCCCCTTTTTGTCCCGTAAAAAGGAAAGCCCGCGATCGCTATAGCAGCATCGCGGGCAATCAAGAAACCTTAGGAGAAAGCTAGAAAGAAGGTACGATCAAAGGTCGCCTGTGCGCGCGAAGCGGCATACAGCACCGACAACAGAGGCGACCAAACATGAGTTGATCTTCGCAGGAGCAGGGCCAAAATGCAACCGAATTGGTCCGATTTTGTCCCGAATTGCGGGCTTCGAATTGCTAAGCTGCTGATGGAGAACCGGTTACTGCGAGCGGCGCGAAGGCCGAATCACTAAGGAAGGAATGGGCCGCTGCTGGAGGAATCGGCGGCGGCCCTTGGGTCGTGGTTACATGCCGTTTTGCTGCGATCCATCGCTCGGATGCACTACAACGTAGGATTCGCCACCATGTGCCCAGACCAACAAGAGAATGTCCTTGTCGGCTGGTGCTGCGTGCACAGCATCGACGAACCCCTGGGCGTTGCTAACCGGCTTGCGGTCCACTTCGACGATGACATCGCCCTGGCTGAGCCCAGCGTTATCCGCGGGGCTGGCGGGGCGCACATTCTCCACGGCGGCGCCTTGCACATCGGCCGGGATATTCAACTGCTGACGGAGTTCGGGTGAAAGGTTGTTCACGGTGAGGCCAAGGTGGCCGCGTTGATTTGATTCAGAGCTGCTGTTCTGCGCGACCTCACTATTGCCGTGGAACTCTCCCACCTTGACGTGGACCGTCATCGGCTGCCCGTTGCGCAGGATTCCGAGATCAATGGAGTTTCCTGGAGCGATCTGCGAGACCGCAACCTGGAGATCTCCGCCATTGGCGATTTTTCTGCCGTCCAGTTCGCGCAGTACGTCGCCGCGCTTGAGGCCGGCCTCGGAGGCAGGCGAGTCTGGTGTGACTTGGCTTACGATCGCTCCAGAAGCGTCCGACAGGTTGAAGAAGGTGGAGTTCTCGGGCGTCACGTCGTTCATGCTGATGCCGAGATAACCGTGCTGCACTTTTCCGCTCTTGATGATCGAATTGGCTGAAGCTTCGGCGATTTCTGACGGAATGGCAAAGCCGGCGCCGGCGAAGGAACCATTGTCCGTGATGATGAACGTGTTAATCCCGATCACCTGGCCGCGAGCATCCACCAGCGGACCACCGGAGTTGCCGGGGTTGATCGCGGCGTCGGTCTGGATGAAGTCGCCGGGCTTGCGCGGATCATCGCGGTAGGGATTGGGCCGGTTGAGAGCGCTGATGATGCCGCGGGTCACCGTAAACGGGAAGTTGCCGAATGGGTTGCCGAAGGCAAGTACAGTTTGGCCTGGGTGCAACGCTTTCGAATCGCCCCAGGGCACGGTTGGCAGATTATGGGCATCAATCTTGATCACTGCCAGGTCATTCAGCTTGTCGACACCGACCAGCTTGGCGGGAAACACCCGGCGATCATGCATCGTCACACGAATCTGCATTGCGCCGTTGACGACATGATCATTGGTGACGATGTAGCCGTCGGGGGAGACGATCACGCCGGAACCGATGCCGCGCTCGATTTGGGGCGTCGGCCTCATTCCCTGGCCGAAACCCTGACCGTTGCCGAAGAACCAGCGGAACTCGGGCGGGATGCCGTTCTGCGGATTGCCTTGCTGGCCATTCGAGCTATCCTCATCGTCTCCGCTTGCGTTGTCTCCGGTGACACGGGAGGTGACTGCGACGTTCACGACCGCCGGCGTCACATGCGCAGCGAGGTTTTCGACAGCGTTATCGAGCGATACCAAGGATGAAATGCTTTGGTCATCCAGCGGCGGCACGCCGCCATCGCTCGCAGCGCTTGCTTTGTGGGCGATTGCGAATGAAAGACCAAGGATGATGGTCGCGGCGCCGCCGATGGGAAGGACCAGCCTTCTCGCCTTTGCGACTAATGAATTAGTTGATGTGGACATAACACCTCTCGATGGTTGAAGTTGACGTTTAAAGTTGGAAGACGAACCAGTCGTCGCGGACGAGCGGGATCGCGCTGGGTTGGTTCGGGTTTGAGCTTGCCGGCGCCACGCGCAGAATCAAGCGTGTGACCGTGACCTGCCGGGTTATGCTGGCGTGGGATTGAGGCACCGGCTTTGGAGCGGAATTCTCTACCGTCCCAGAATCGGACACAACGCCGACTGGAGTCTGGGTTTCCACCTGCTCCCAGGTAGTGAGTACCAGCCATTCCTGCGGCTGAGACGGCAAACCGTTTTCCTTCGGATGCTTTTGGCGTCGTTCGGCGGGAACGACCTCTGACGGTTCCTGAACTTTTGCCATCACCGGCAAGGCAACCGGGGAATGGACGCGCGTTGATCCTGTGGCCGACTTGAATGCTGGCTGCTGTGAAGGTTGATGCGTGCGTGCGACGGTATTCACAACGCGGAAACGCGCTGAGGAATTTTCAGACGCATACGATGTATGGGTTGCCTCGGCCGGGTTGCCGACGGGCAAAGCGGTTTTGGTTGCCAATGGCTGCAACGGATCTGGAACGAATGTAACGAACTGCGGGCATCGTGCGAGCTCGATGGAACCGAAGATAAGGCCGCACCCGAGGATTCCGAGGAGCGCCCGAGTCGCCAATGGGCTCAGCAGGCGAGGCTGGGCCAGGATGCTGTGCACGCGGCTCACAAGCTCGGCGCGTCTGTGCCACGCGCCTAGGGACAAGGCTTCAGCACGTCGCCTCAACCCGCGCTCAGCGAGGCTGGCGAGACAGGCGGCGTAGGCTCGGGGAGCTTTTGTCGCGAGGATCACCGCTTCATCGCAGGCCATCTCACGCTCTCGGCACAGCCGACGCTCAATCCACGCGAGAGCCGGATTCAACGGAAAAACGATAAGACAAAGTTTTTGGACGAGATTGGTCCAGTCGTCGCGTCGATGCAGGTGCTCTGCTTCATGCAGCACGACCTGCTCGAGTTCAGCGGGGGTCAAGCGATCGAGCAGCCAATCCGGAATGAGGATTCGTGGCGCAAAGAATCCAATCACACTGGGGCGATCCAGTTCGCTCGTGGTGCACAACTCGAAATTCCGGCGTCCCCGAACAGATGTAAGCCCGACCGATGACGCAAATCCTTTCACGGGGCTAGCTTTCTTCCAAAGGCGGAAGAGTCGAACGGAATGGACGAGAAGATCTCCGGCACGCAGCATCGAAGCGAGAATCCAAACTGCGGTAATGGCAAAAGCCCAGCGCATATCCACCTGAAGCCAATGGCTTGAGGACGAGGAGCCCACACCGGTGGATGATGGTGCGAAGAGTTGCGCAAACCACGGCAACCACGGAAGAACCAAAAGCAAGAGGAAGCTGCCGGTCCAGATAACGAACCGATGTGCAGCCGACACGCGAGGCGCCATGCGGAGAGTGAGTGCCAGGCCGATGGCGATCGCCGCGCCTTGCCACAATTCAGTGACTGCAATGGATGCCATCCATTGCGAGACACCGCGCAGCGCGTCTGTAACTCCGATCGGGGGAATCCAGCGGACGAGTTCGAGGAGGTATATCGGCAGCACGGCTATCTCTCCTCCTGTCGATTTGGATCATGCTCGTCAGGTGCGGCGTTATTGATGGCGTCCTTCAGGCGTTCCAACTCCTCAGGAGTAATCTCTTCATCCCCTAATAGAGAGAGCAGCAGACGCTCCCTCGAGTTGCCAAAAAACCTGCCTAGAACGTGGCGGACCTCGGAACGGCTGGCATCAAGTTCGGCGATGCTTGCCCGGTAAATGAACGCCCGGCCTTCCTGGCGGTGCTCGACGTAGCCTTTTTGCTCGAGGATGCGGATTGTCGTGAGGACAGAGTTGTAGGCCAGGGATTCTCCGTCGGGAAGTCCGGCAACCAGATCATTTACAGCGGAATCTCCGCGGCGCCAGAGGATTCTCATCAACCTCAGCTCGGCTTCAGTCAACGTATTGGACTTCTTCGGGGGCATCGTACCGCTATGTTGGACGAACAACTAATCCATTAGTTATCAGGATTGGTGGGTCTGGGTCAAGCGGCCAAGGAAATTGGATTTGGTGGGATCAGGCGCGCGTGTAAGCCGTTCGATTTACAGTGGGTTGCAGGAATCCAAACGTGATGGCGGCGGCGGGAATGAGAAAGGCGAGAGAGCCAATGACCCACATGATGACGGCGCCGAGGACCTGGTCGGGAAGGGGCGCAATCTGGAAGGGGTTGGGGTGATGCACATAGAACGGATAGACCGGGCGGTTGCAAAAGGCCAGAAAAGCGGAAAGAGCGGTGTTCACCATGTCGGCAGAGACGAGATAGAGCAGGATGGTCCAGTCGTGCGAATGCTGGCCCGCCGGCCATGGCCGAAGGACGCACCACCAGAAGAGAAGTGATGTGGACAGGAAGCAGAGATGTTCGACATCATGCCAGCCTTCGTGTTCGAGAGCAAAGTCATAGGCCGACGGAATGTGCCAGAGAAGGAATGCCAGGTTCATCGAAAGCCATGCGACCACCGGTCTGGTGACGCAATGAACGAGACCGCGTAGTGGCCTGAGTCGAATGAGCGGGCCGGCGATATGTTTCCGGATGGACAGGGGTAGCCCGCGCAGCATGGGAACAACGGGCAGTCCGATGAGCATGAGCGGAGGGACGAGCGACATGAGGATCAGATGTTCCACCATGTGTGCGCTCAGCAGAATGTCAGCAAATGCGTCCAGTGGGGAGCCAATTGCAATCCAGAGACAGGCGAGCGCCGACATAAACGCTGTGAGACGCCAGACGGAGAACTGCTCAGGACGCGTCTTGCGGATGGCGAACCAGCCACGGAGATATATCAGAGCGGCAAGAAAGATGGCGCTTGTGAGCCAAACCGGGGGCGACCAATCATCGAGCACGGATTGGAACGCCGGGGACATGATTAGCGTGCTCCCTGAGTTGCCGGTTGGTCCGGTACGGCCGGCGGCGCGGTGTGTGTAAGTCCGTGTGAAACGTCGACGGCCCGAGGCAGATTGTTGCCGCGCAAAGTGAGGAGAAAGCTGACCAGTGCCGTTGTCTCGGCGGGGCTAAGCGCGTTGCCATAGGCGGGCATATTGCCCCCACCTTGCAGGACCTGGCGAATCATCTGGTCTTCGGTCATTCGCGTGGCGATCGAATCGAGTGCGGGTCCGCGCAATCCACCCACGCCGCCAAGGGAATGGCAGTTGCGGCACTGCTTGTACTGCAAAACGAGCGCGCCCTGGCGCTCCAGAGGGGAGCGGTCATGCAGGTACACAGCGGGGGTTGGGGCTGCGGACCAGGCATCCATCTTCGGACTCCACGGCGTGTAGGTTCCGAGTTGCGTGAAAATCGCCAAGGTGACGGCCGACAGGGCAAGCGTGAGAACGGCGATGGGACGGCGAGACCAATGCTTCTCGCCTTCCGAGGCGATGAGCGGCAGCAGGAGCAATCCGCCGATGATCACGATGGGAGCGATGAAGATCGCCGGAGTTTCGAGATCGGCCGGAAGATAGGCGAGCACCGCGTAAATCCAGAGGAAAGGTGCATCGGGCTTGGGCACCGTCTGGATGATGGTTGGATCGGGTTGGCCGCCAGGGCCGAATGGGCCAAAGAGCAACGCGCAGGCCATTACGGAGAGCAGGATCGCAGCGGCGAATACAGCATCTTTCCAAGCCGCGTCAGGAACAAACGGGACACCATTCTTGGCGTTCGCCTCGTGATACTCGCGTTCGTAGCTGAGCTTGCTTACGAGGCGGCCGGGCATCGGCCACTCATTCACTCCGAGGCGCAGCACCATCCAGATGTGGAGGGCGGCAAACAGAAAAAGCAAGCCGGGGATGATGAAAACATGCAGATCGAAAAACCGCGAAAGGGTTCGACCGCCGATAATCGGCCCTCCAAGCATCCAGTGCACGAGACGGCCGCCAATCCAAGGAACGCGGCCCACGATGGATGCACCGATGCCGAGGCCCCAGTAGGCATCCTGGTCGAAACGCAGCACCTGTCCCGTGAATGCCATACCCAGCGTGAAGAGCAGAAGAAAGACGCCGAGGATCCAAGTGAGCTCGCGAGGAAACTTGTATGCGCCGAATACAAAAACCTGCATCATGTGGACGAGGACGACGATGACCATGAAGTCGGAACCCCACCCATGCATTGCACGCAGGAACCATCCCAGCGTGATGTTGTGATTGATGAACTCAAGGCTGCTCCAGGCGTCTCCTGCCGACGGGCTGTAGACGAGCCCAAGCAGAATGCCGGTCACGACCTGCAGGATGAACAGCACCGTCGCTGCGCTTCCGAAGACATACCACCAACTGGCGCTGCTTGAGGGCGTCGGATGCGCAGCCGCTTCGCGCAAGGGCTTGTCGAGGCCGAGGCGATGATCGAACCACGCATAAGTTTTGCGCATGGTAGCGGTGGAGCGGGAGATCAGGCCGGCCATTGGTCAACCCTCGCGCTGGTGTCGGACGCGGTGCCGGGAGCGGAATTCTCGATTTGAACGAGCGGGTTCTGGTTGCAGGCCCTATTGGAGAGCGTCGGCATCTGCCCGGCAAAGATCATCAGGTTGTTGCTATTGACTGAGTATTGGTACTCGAACAGGCCACGGGTTGGCGGGCCCGAGGCTCGCGAACCATCCTGATAATAGACGCCGCCGTGACACGGGCACATGAAGAGCCGCGACTGCGGGAACCAACGCACCGGGCAGTTGAGATGCGCGCAGTTTACTGCGAACACTTGAAACTGATTTCCCTGGATGCGCCGAACCCAACAAGCTTCAGTACCCGTGGCGCCATCCGATGGCGCCGTGAGCGGGTTGTGATAGCTGGCCAGGCGCGTTTCCCCTTCAGGAAAGTCGGTTATCGGACCGAGCGAGACCCACGATTTGTAACTTGATCCTTTTTTGAAGGTGGGACCGAAGAGATAGCCGAAGATGGGCACGGCGAGGACGGCGCCGACGAGTCCATTGAGGAGCAATGAGATCTTGAACAGAAAGGCGCGGCGCGAGCGCGTGTCGCTATCGGGGGCAGATGCTGCCATCTGAGGCTGGAGGGGTGGCGAGACTTGTTTCTGCGGTTCGGGTGACGTCACTTTTGCTCCTCGCCGGCGTTCGATGGTTTGCCAGAGTTTCGTGCAGGTTGGGCGTTGCCGGCCTCTCGCTGGAAGTCTTTCGGCCGATGCGAAACGATCCAAGCGACAATGTCTGTGATTTGCTGCGCAGACAACGGATTCTTACTGCCAGGAATGCAGGTTCGCCAATCAGCCGCATGAGAATCGGGATGACCCGTCATGATCAGGCTGCGCAGTCCCTGGTCGCTGATGAGCGACAGGTAATTCGGATCGACTACGGAGAAGGGAGTGGCATCGGGATCTTGAATCGATTTGAGCTGCGAGTCTGGGGGCCTTGGCAGGCCCGCACCGTCGTTACCGTGGCAGCGCGCGCAAGCAGTTACGAATGCTTTTTGGCCCGCGGCCAGATCCGGTGTTGTGTTCGCGGAATAGGAAGGAAGATTGAGGCTTGCGAACTCCGCAGGCCGCGACCACTCATGCAGCATGCCCTGCACAAGCGAATCGATTTGTTGATCGGTGAGCATGCCGCCAGCACTTTGCGCGAAGGCCGGCATCAGGGTCTTGTCGATGCCGTTTGCGGTTGCGCGACGCAGGTTGTCCGCGCCGGCGATGGCAAGATATGCGGGATCATTGAGCGGCAGTGCCGCACCGCCGCGACCGTTCGCCCCGTGGCAACCAGAGCAGTTCTCGCTGTAAAGCATGTGGAAGTCGAGGACCTGATCTGGACGCGCGACTTCAGCTCCGGCGCGCGGGTAACCGGGCGCTCGGTCGCATGCTGTGCATGCGATGCACACGATGCCCGCCAACGCCGGGAAGATACCGCGAATGCCTCTCATTCCTGTCGGTCCTTCTTATTCTCGTGTTCTCCTTCTTCGGGTCCGCCCATCTCAATGCCAGCACGCACTGCGAACGGCAAGGCCTGAAATTGGGGTGTACGAACTTTTGCGTGAAGATTCACGACGAATCCGCAAACGAGACCGAAGGCGATCTGGGATGGCACGAACCAGTACCAGTCGATGCGGTCGTTGAGGATCGGGCTTACTACCTCGAGAGTGGATGCGAGCAAGCCCGTCCAAAGGAGCGGAGCGAGGAAGCCGGCGGTCAGAATCGGCCATCGGGGAAACATGGGCAACATAGCGCCATAAAGCAGCCCGACGAGCAGAGAGGAGACGGCATGAATACCCAGCGCGGCAAGGAGTCCTTGCATGTGGAACTGAGCAAGAAATGCGTCGCTCTGGTGGGCCCAGTCCACAAAACCGCCAGCTGCCATCAGGTTGGTGGCGTACCACAGGCTGTGGTACTTGATGAGGCTGAAGGCAGTCGCAGGGGCGATCATGGCAATTCCACCCGCGATGCCTCCTTTCAGGCCGGTAGTGATCTGAAACGTCTCGACCGGTATGAGTTTGCGGTGCATCGGGCCGATGGGAAGCCGCTGAATGGACCGGCGGGCGCTTGCGATCTCGATGGGAGCCTCGGGTGCGGCGATGAGTTCATGCGCTTCGGAAGGCAGTACGTTGAGGAACCAACCAACCGCGGAGATCACAAACAGGACGAGGCCCAGAACGCTGATTCCGGCACTGGTCACCATTCCCGTGATGATCAGGGCGGTGCCGAGGGCGAGCACGAATGGCCATGCGGTGGGCATGGGCATGTGAATCTTGTTTTCGCCGGTCTCGCTGTGATGATCCATGACTCCTCTCGCTCCCGATCCCATTTTCATTTAACGGCCAATGATGTAGACGACGGTGAAAACGACCACCCATACTGCGTCGACAAAATGCCAGTACAACGAAAGAACCTCGAGACGCTCGGCGTGATGCTCAGTGACTTTGCCGGCGATGGAAAAGATGAGTGCGAGACTGAGCAAGATGAGTCCGACAAGCACGTGCGACGCATGGAGCCCGACAAGCGAATAAAAAGTTGTTCCAAAAAGATTGGTGCTGATTGTCAGCCCGTGATGATTGATCAGGTCGTACCATTCGAACGCCGTGAATCCGATAAAAATGCTGCCGAGCAGCACGGTTGCCGCGAGCCACCATGCACTGCGGGCGATGCGGACGGCGCGGAGCTCGTGGACGGAAAAATGCACGGTGATGCTGCTTGAAAGCAGGCAAACGGTGGCAAAGATCGGAGCGTCGAGCACATCGTGCGGCGCGGGGCCGGTGAGGCTCTTGCCAAGGTAATACAGGTAGGCCGTGACAAAGATGACAAAGATGGCTGATTCCGCGGTGATCAGGCAAGCCATGCCGACAATGCCGCGGGAAGGCTGATGCCATTCTTCGACCGGTTGATGCGGGACCGGAACGGCAGTTGTCATAGGGCGGCACTCCTACTGCATCGTGTCTGTGCGCGGCTCTTATTCATATTGCGAATCCGGATCTTCGGGGTGTTTCAGGTCCCACAGTGGACGACGGCTTTCAACGGTAGGGATGACCGCGAAGTTATAGCTGGGCGGAGGCGAACTGGTGGACCATTCGAGCGTCCACGCATCCCACGGGTCGGGCCCGGCCGGATCGCCCTTGAAGTAGGAGCGAACCAGGTTCCAGGCAAAGAGAAGAACGGCAACGGCCTGAAAGACCGCACCACTCGAGACGATCATGTTCCAGATGGCCCAGCCGCGGTCGGCTTCATAGGTGTAGATGCGACGCGGCATACCCAACATGCCGGGGATATGCATGAAGTCGAACGTGAGATGGAACCCAATGACGAAGAGCCAGAAATGCCAGGAGCCGAGTGTGTCGTTGAGCATGCGGCCGGTCATCTTGGGGTACCAAAAGTAGAAGGCCGCGAAGATCATGAAGAGAATGGCTCCGACCAGCACGTAATGAAAATGTGCGACCACAAAGTACGAGTGACTGAGCTGCCAATCGAAGGGCGACACCGACAGCATGATTCCGGTCAGGCCGGCGGCCGGAAACTGGAAGAGAAAGGCGATCGTGAATTTCATCGCTGTGGTGAAGTGGATGTTGCCGCCCCACAGAGTTGCAACCCAATTGAATATCTTGATGCCGGTAAAGATGGCGATCAACATAGTTGAAAAAGTGAAGAAGGCATTGGCTCCGGCGCCTAGTCCAACGGTAAACATATGGTGTGCCCAGACCGTGAGGCTGATAAAGCCGATGCCGACCGTGGCCGAGACCATCGCCGGATAACCGAAGATCGCTTTGCGCGAGAACACGGGAACGATCTCATTGGCAAAGGCAAACGCGGGCAACACGAGAACGTAGACCTCGGGATGCCCAAAAATCCAAAAAAAGTGCATCCAGAGAACAGCGGAGCCGCCGGCCTGGGTATCAAAGAAGTGTCCGCCCAGGTAGCGGTCGATGCAGAGCATGATTTGCGCTGCCGTGAGGGGACTGACTGCGAGAAAGACAAGCACGCCGGTAACCAGATAGAGCCAGACCAGCAGGGGCATGCGGCTGAGCTTCATGCCCGGACAGCGCATGCAGAGCGTGGTGGCCACCAGGTTGAGGGCGGTACCGATGCTTCCGATTCCGCTGAGGAAGATGCTGAGCGTCCAGTAGTCTGTCGAGTGGCCGGGGGAGAAGACGCGCGCTGTCAGAGGCGCGTAAGCCCACCAGCCGACGTCGGGGGCAGAGCCAGCGCCATAAAGACCGCTTCCTCCAAAGTAGCTGAAATAGAGAAGGAGACCGCCGAACGCGGAAATCCAGAAGCTGAACGCGTTCAGGCGCGGGAAGGCCATATCGCGCGCCCCGATCATGAGCGGAACGAGGTAATTGCCGAAGCCAAAAAGGATGGGCATCCCGACGAAGAACACCATCGTTGTCCCGTGCATGGTGAAGAGGCGATTGAAGACCTGCGGCGAAACAAATGTGTTGTTGGGGACAGCGAGCTGGATGCGCATCAGAATCGCTTCAAGGCCAGCGATGAGGAGGAAGACGAGCGCATACAGGATGTACATGATGCCGATCTTTTTGTGGTCGACGGTCGTGATCCACTCATGCAGGAATTGCAGCATGCGGCCGCGGCGCCTCAATCGGAGAGTAGTTTCGGTGATCGGATTAGCCGGAGTTTGAGTCGCCATGATTTCCTCGGTTGGCGGATTAGCGAAGGGTCATGAGGTACCGAGAAACGGCATCGAGGTCGTGCGGGCTGAGGTGCATTGCGGGCATCAGCACGCCGGGCTTGAACTGTTCCGGATTGTCGATCCACGCACGCAGATTTGCTTCCGTTAACGGGACCGATCCTGAGGCGATGGTTGCGCGGCTGGCCATGTGCGAGAGGTCGGGGCCGAACATTCCCCTGGCCGGGGTGCCTGAGACGGTATGGCAGTTGGCGCATGCGTTGCGTTCAAATACAGCCTTTCCTTCCGCTGCTGAGGGGTCCTGCAAAGCGGGCCTGGCTTGCTCGCCAGCCCATTTCTCGAAATCGGAGGGTGAGTCTGCGTAAACCCGAATGAGCATTTTGGCGTGTTCTACGCCGCAGTACTGGGCGCATTGTCCAACGTAGAGTCCCACTTTTTCGGGATCAATCCACATCGTATTTACCTTGTTGGGAATGACGTCCATTTTTCCGGCTAGGCGCGGTACCCAGAAACTATGGTCGGTATCTGCGGAAGACATGGTGAGATAAGTCGGCATGGGATCATTCGGATTGCTGACCGGGATATGCAGTTCGTTGGCGGTGATAATTCCCAGCTTTGGATACCGGTATTCCCACCAGAATTGATGCCCGATGACGACAACATCCAGGGATTTTTCGGGCCGCGGAGCCGCCTGGGTGACAAAGATGACTCGTGCCGTTGCCAGGAAAAGAACCACCACGATCAGGATGGGAATGACCGTCCAGGAGAGTTCGACCTGGGCGCTCCCGTAAATCTGCGCGGGTTCACGGACGGTGAAGCCGCGGCGGTGGCGGAAGCGAATCAATGCGTAGAGAAGCAGTCCGGCGACGACGATGAAGATGCTCGCACAAATAGCAAGCACGAACATGGACAGGCCGAAAATGTAGTGGGCCGGCGTCGCCTCCGGGGCAAAAATGCTCGTGGATGACTGACCGAAGGCTAGAGAAAGCGCGAGATGAAGACGCGAGGGCATGTTTCCACAAGGTGCAATGCAGCGGCTACCCTGGGCGAACGGGAACAAATGGTCGGCAAGCGGGCGAATGATGCCGAGAGACATTGAGACTTCTCCAACGCGTGATGCCGAAGGATGAGGAAGTGTTTGAAACAAGTTGTGAAACATAGTTGACGGAGCCGGCGCCTTGACTCGCAACGGCAACAAGCGAATGTTATCCGCTTCCGTGGCGACGCAAGATGAAGCGCCGTTTACAAAATGCCGTGATTGGAAATCTGAGCTGGCGGAAATGCGTGCCGTATCGAGGGAAGAGCGGTACCCAAGTCCGCTGAGTTGAGATTACCACTTTGATGGCATGCCAGTGATCGCGAACGGTTTGAGGCAAGAAGAAACCATGGGTCAGCCTGGAATCCAGGGAGGTTTGAACAGCGGACCGGTTCACGTTCCCGGCATACCCTGCCGATGAGTCAGTCAGGGCGGGACCACTCCTGCGCGCTCGTTGCCGAAGTGATTGCATTCGCGAGGAGATCTGACAGTCTGACTGCGGAGAGCATGGAATGCCGAAGACGATTCTGGTAGTTGATGATTCTTCGACCGTATTGCTGAGCCTGAAGACCGCGCTGTCGATGAACGGGTTCTTTGTGGAAACCGCCGAGAACGGGAAAGTGGCACTGGAGAAGCTGCAGAGCGGGTTGAGGCCCAATCTGATTCTGACCGACATCAACATGCCGCTCGTCAGCGGAATGGAACTGATTCGGAGCGTTCGCGCCTTACCGGGAACGCGATTCACTCCCATTTTGACCCTGACCACCGAGAGTGAAAGTTCGAAGCGCGAAGAAGGCAAACGGGCGGGAGCGACGGGATGGCTGGTGAAACCCATTTCGGGGAGCGACCTGACTGCCGTGATCAGGAAAGTGCTTCCGGGAGCTTAGCGTGGCGGCGAGTGCATGGCTCGAAACTCGGGCGGTATGGAGTGGGGAACCGGGGAATGAGCGTGGCGAGACGGGTTCCATTGCCCAACATCGCGAGAGGCGTTTTCGCCGGATCCGCAATCGCCTGGTATTGGAGAGCGTGGCCCGGTTTATCACTCTCGCGTCGTTCTGCGCAGCGGTTTTCTATGGGACTGACGGAGTCCTGGCGAATTACAAGGTGCGCACCGCCGAGATGCTGATCGGCTTTCTCGTGATACCCGGGCTGGCATTCAAGTGGTGGCACTGGAACTCGGCGCGCCAAGCGGTGTCGGACATGTGGGCATTTGGCCAGATGAACTTTGGCCAGATATCACAAAGGCTCTCAGCGTGCCAATCGATCAGCGGAGAACTGAGAGGTTCCGGCTCTTACATCGACGTGATGCATAAACATCTTGGAGATTCGATGGCTGAGTCGGAGGCGGAGGTCTTGAAGGTGATCGAAGAGATCGGCCTTCTGTATTCGCAGGCCACCGAGAAGCGGGAGCGCATTCACCAATCGGTGCGGAGCGGAAAGGAGCTTACAGAAAACACGCACCGTCGTGCTGATACGAGCCGAGAAATGATCGGGGCTCTGCAGGCCGGGCTGGAAGCGCAGCGCGCAGGACTGCGATCGAACCTACAACGAATTCAGGATATCTCTGGAGAAGTGCGGTCTCTGATGCCGCTCACGAAGCTCATTACATCCATTGCCCAACAGACCAGCCTACTGGCATTAAACGCGGAAATTGAGGCGGCCCGTGCGGGAAGCGCCGGGCGCGGCTTCGGAGTGGTCGCTTACGAGGTACGAAAGCTTTCGGTCAACGCGTCTGCAGCTGCGACCAGCATCGATGAAAAGATCCGGGCCACCTCGAAATGGGTGGATGCGGAGATGATGGAGGTTAAAGCCGCGCTGGAACGTGAGCAAGCCAGCGAAGAGATCCAAGCCCTGGTGACGGGACTTGGGGAAATGCAACTGGAGTTTGCCCGGAACGGTGAGCTCCTTCTCAACGTGATCGCCGAGGTGGATGCCAGTCACGAGGAGAGCATTCAGAGGCTGTCACGAGCTCTGGGTCATATCCAATTTCAGGACGTAATGCGCCAGAGGATGGAGCAGGTGCAGGTCGCTCTCAAGCAGATGCGGAATCACGTCCAACTGATGGCCAGCGAACTGGTCGATCCCGAGTGGGACGGAAATTTCGAGTCAAGCTTTGCGACGTTGCTGAAAGATCACCTTGCAAGCTACAGAATGGCCAGTCAAACCAGAACCCATCAAGAGGCGTCGGGCGATGCGATTGGGAATACGCCGCCGACTCGCCCGGCGATCGAGCTGTTCTGAAGGCTTTCAACGGTTTACGCAGATGAGTTCAGCATGTCAGGGGAATGCACGCTGCCAGGATCGGGAACCTCACCTCACGATTCCATCCATAAGGCCGATGAAGCGTGTGTAGAGGCAGTCGGCCGTGGATGGTGCGTCCGAGCCTGTCAGGGAAATGGCATGGGAATCACTCGCACGTCGGGCGAAGGCTCATATTTGATCCGTCTCGACGGCAAGATTGACATTGAGAGCGCCGAAGAATTGAAGGCTTGCCTCCTGGTTGCGCTTCGTGACAACCGGTCAGTGCATATTTCGCTGGAAGAACTGAGCGAACTGGATGTTACCGCCATGCAACTGCTGCTGGCCGCGGCCCGTTATGCGCAGGCCAGAACGATCGGTTTCGAATTCACGGGCGAAATCCCAGAGGCAGTCGAGGAAGCATTTTCCCAGGCCGGGTTGCAGATTCTTTCTGAATCCCGGGAGGCAGGCGAGAACGCGTGATGCGACAAGCGATCTCCATGGACACCGATCGGTTCAAGCAGAACTTCCGCGAGGAGGCGAGGGAGATCCTGACCGATCTCGAATCAGCATTGCTCGAATTGGATGAACGCCTCGACGACCCTGAACTGGTGGGCAGGGTCTTTCGCGCGCTCCACACCATCAAGGGGTCAGGAGCGATGTTTGGCTTCGAGCGGCTGTCGGCCTTTACGCATGAGTTGGAGACCGCTTTCGATCAGGTACGCGGTGGGAAGCATCCTGCAAATGCCGAACTCGTAGAGCTGACGCTTGAGGCGGTAGACCAACTCCGGAGCATGCTCGATGACGACAATCAGTCCGCCGGAAACGAAACTCGCAAGGAGATATTGGTCAAGCTGCGCCAGTTAGCGGATATCCCCCACGAGCCAAGATCAACTGAGGAAGGAAAGAATCTTGACGAAGATGCGGTAAAGGGCCCAGTGCGGGATTGGGAGATTCATTTTGCCCCCGGTCCTGGCTTGCTGCTCAACGGGACGAATCCGCTGCTGCTGTTGGAAGAACTGAGAGAACTGGGAGAGCTTTCCGTTACGGCGCATACGGACAAGATTCCGCCGCTCACGGAAATTGAGCCGGAGCGGTGTTACATCACCTGGGACCTAAAACTGAGGGCGAGCGCAAACGAACACTCGATTCGCGACGTTTTCATCTTTGTAGAAGATGAATGTGATCTGAGGATTGTGCCGCTGGAGGGTCGGAAGCTGAATCGCCCGGCGAGTGCAAACGCGGACGCACCACGGGCGGACGAGAACTCTATCGACGACAGGCGATCCGCTTTGGGAGGTAGACGCGCTTCCGATGGAAACTCTGCCACAACCCTACGCGTGCCGACCGCGAAGCTTGATCAGTTTGTGAACTTCGTTGGCGAGTTAGTGACGGTTCAGGCCCGTTTAAGCGAGGTTGCAGCACAGCGCGGCGACGCGGAGGTTATCGAAATCGCAGAAGAGGTCGAGCGCCTCACCTCTGCGTTACGCGAGAACTCGATGAATGTTCGTATGATTCCGATTCGCGAAACATTCGAGAAATTTCGCAGACTCGTACACGACCTTGGACGCGATCTGGGGAAGTGTGTCGAACTGGTCCTGGAGGGGGCGGAAACGGAACTGGACAAGACGGTGATTGAGCAGTTGAGTGATCCGCTTCTGCACCTGATCCGCAACAGCATCGATCACGGCATCGAGTCCCCTGAACTGCGGGCAGCGCACGGTAAGCCCCGTGCGGGACAGGTCCATTTATCGGCCCGGCATGCCGGCGCCAGCGTATTGATCGGAGTCAGCGATGATGGCGCCGGTATCGATGCAGCGGCGGTACGGGAACGTGCGATTGAGAAGGGACTGATCAGCAGCGAGGCGCATCTGAGCGATGCGCAGATCTATGCACTGATCTTTGCGCCTGGTTTTTCGACCGCACAACAACTCACCAACGTCTCTGGCCGCGGCGTGGGGATGGATGTGGTGCGCCGGAGAGTAGAGAGTCTCAGGGGCACCGTGGATGTAAACAGCCGACCGGGTCAGGGCACGGTCGTCACCCTTCGTCTTCCGCTGACGCTCGCCATTATTGACGGACTCTTGTTGAGCGTGGAGAATGCGCGTTTCGTCCTGCCGCTCGGAAATGCGCTGGAATGCATCGAGATGACCAAAGAAGACGTGGCCGATGCGAACGGTAAGCAGGTTGCGAACGTGCGCGGGGAACTCATACCGTACGTTTCACTCCGCCAGCATTTTGACATACAGGGTGAACGGCCCGAAATCGAGCAGATTATGGTCGTCGAAACCAGCCAGGGGAGATGTGGTCTGGCAGTAGACCAGGTGTTGGGCAATTGCCAGACCGTCATCAAAAGCCTTGGCCGGTTCTATCGAAACGTGCAGGCGGTTTCCGGGGCCACGATCCTGGGGAATGGGAGTGTCGCCCTGATCCTCGATTCGGAACGCATGGTTGAGGAGGCAGCGCGTGCGAACCTGCGCGGACCACGTGGCCATCCGGCCTGAGAACGAGAACGAGAACGAGAACGAGTCATCGTGGACACGAATTGTGAAGGATGATCCGAATTTCATCCGCCCGGCACGGACGGATGGAAGATGACGGACGATTTTGACGGGAATGAAAGTGCAATCGAGGAGGAGCGGATATTTATGCCGACAAGGTTGGTAATCGAAGGACGAGAGACGAACGGCAGGGGGAACGGAGTCGATCAGCATAGTCGCGCAGCGCACGTGAGGCCCACAAAGCCATCGCGGGAGGACAACTCGCTGTTACTCCTGCAGGAGATTATGCGCCTGGTGGATGCATCCAAGGAAGGCCGCCTCGCGGAACGTGGGCGGGTCGATCAATTCACTGGACCGGATCGCGACTTGATCGCCGGTGTCAACGAGATGCTCGATGCGATCCTGCTTCCGATCCAGGAGGGTAACCGGGTCCTGGCGCAGATCGCTGCGGGCAAGATCGATGAGCGGATTACGCAAACTTACAAAGGCGAGCACGAGAATATGAAGCTCGCCGTCAACAGTGTTGCGCAGGTGTTGCAGCAGTTGAAGGAGATGTTCGTCAGGCTGACGCGTGCCGCCGAGGATGGACGCTTGAGTGAACGCGGGCGCCCGGAACTGACAACAGGCGCGTACGCGGAAATCGTTTGTGCGGTCAATGCCATCCTCGATGCCATTCTGCGACCGATCGAAGAGGGCAACCGGATCCTGGCTCAGATTTCCGCCGGCAACATCGATGAGTTGATTACCCAGAGCTACAAGGGTGATCACGAAAAAATGAAGCTTGCGGTGAACAACGTGGCGCTTGTCCTGCAGGACCTGGAAAAAGAAATGGCTCGTCTGATTGCCGCTTCGCACGAAGGTCAGCTAGGCGAGCGGGGACGGGAAGAGCAGTTTCAGGGCGCCTATGCAGAGGTCGTGCATGGAGTGAATACGATGCTGGACGCAATTCTGCTTCCCATCGGCGAGGGCAACCGGGTTCTGGAGCAAATTTCCGGAGGCAAGATCGACGAATTAATCACCCAGAGCTACAAGGGCGATCACGAAAAAATGAAGCTTGCAGTGAATAACGTGGCGCTTGTCCTGCAAGGATTACAGAAGGAGATGACGCGCCTGATCGCCGCGTCGCATGATGGTCAATTGGGCGAGCGCGGCCGGAAGGAGGAATTCCGGGGTGCATACGCCGAGATTCTGCATGGCGTCAATTCCATGCTGGATGCAATTCTGCTTCCCATTGGCGAGGGCAACCGAGTCCTCGCACAGATCTCTGGCGGCAAAATCGACGAGTTGATCACGCAGAGTTACAAGGGCGACCACGAAAAGATGAAGATGGCCGTCAACAATGTTGCCCTGGTGCTCCAAACACTGCAGAAGGAACTGGTGCGCCTGACCGAAGCGTCAAAAGATGGGAAGCTCTCGGAGCGCGGTGATGTGGATCATTTTCACGGCGCTTACGCGGAGATCGTTCGCGGGGTGAACGACGTGCTGGATGCGGTGATCACCCCTCTCAACGTGTCGGCACGTTATGTGGAGCAGATCAGCAAAGGCGAAATCCCAGCACAAATCACCGATGTGTATCACGGAGATTTCAACCTGATCAAGAACAACCTCAACACACTGATTGTTGCGATGAATGAGATCACCTCGGCGGCAGAGTCGATTGCGAATGGCGACTTGACCGTTTCCATTCGGGAACGCTCGGCACAGGACAAGCTCATGCAGGCGCTGGCGGCGATGGTGGGCGGATTGACTCGCACGGTTTCGGATATTCGATCCATTGCGGGAGAGGTAGCAGCCGCCAGCCAGTCCATCTCGACGGCTTCCGTTCAGGCATCGAAGGGCGCAAGTGCGCAGGCCGCCGCGGCAGAAGAAGCATCATCCTCGATGGAGGAGATGGTTTCGAACATCAAGCAAAATGCCGACAATGCGCAGCAGACTGACAAGATTGCCAACAAATCTTCCAAAGACGCCCAGGAAAGCGGCAAATCGGTGCTGGAAGCTGTAGCGGCGATGAAGGAGATCGCGAACAAGATCTCGATCATCGAGGAGATTGCCCGACAGACAAACCTGCTTGCTTTGAACGCGGCTATCGAAGCGGCCCGGGCGGGCGAGCATGGCAAAGGCTTTGCCGTGGTGGCGGCGGAAGTGCGCAAGTTGGCAGAACGCAGCCAGAAGGCCGCCGGCGAGATCAACCAGCTTTCGGCGACCACTTTGAAAGTGTCGGAAAAATCGGGCGAGATGCTCGAAAAGGTTGTGCCCGACATCCAGCGGACTGCCGAACTTGTGCAGGAAATCTCCGCCGCCAGCAAGGAGCAGGACACCGGCGCCGAGCAGATCAACAAGGCACTTCAGCAGCTCGAGCAAGTGATCCAGCAGAACGCTTCCGCATCAGAAGAGATGGCCTCGACGACTGAAGAACTGACAAGCCAGGCGGAGCAACTGGTTAGCGCACTGGCCTTCTTCCGAACCGGGAACGACAGCGGCACGCTGGGGCATGCCATGCCAAGCCGGAAGCCTATCAAGCAGGCGCAGCCGGTTGCCAGCAAGGTGGCAGTGAACGGTCAGATCGCAACCGGTCACACTAAGGCGGGTGCGAAGGCTGGGGCGGTATTGCGCATGAATGACAAAGGCGATGACCTGGATGGGGAATTCGAGCGGTACTGACGTCAGGGCGCGGATAAACTCCGCGCCGGTCTTCAAATAGCGAGAGGAGTCGATATGAGCGTTTCTGAGATCACGGAGACACGGCAGTACCTCACCTTCAAGTTGGGCCAAGAAGTGTTTGCCACGGATGTTGCAAAGGTGAGAGAGGTGCTCGACCTGACGACGATCACGGCAATTCCGAGAACGCCTGCTTTTATGAGCGGTGTGATCAATCTGCGCGGGAGCGTCGTGCCTGTAGTTGATCTGCGCCTTTGCTTTGAGATGTCAAAGACCGAAAGCACGCGCAACACCTGCATCGTTGTTGTCGAGGTGGTGTTGGAAGACGAAGTAACAGTGATTGGCGCCCTGGCCGATTCTGTCGAGGAGGTAATCGACCTGGAGCCCGACCAGATCCAACCTGCGCCGCGGATAGGCGTCCATATCCGCACCGATTTCATTAAGGGGATGGGAAAACGAGATAACCAATTCATCATGATTCTGGACATTGACCGGGTGTTTTCAGACGGGGAGTTCGCGGCCCTGCACGCGTCGGAGTCGCGCAAAGTGACAGAAGAGGCGGCATAACGGAGCAGCGGGGCGACCCGGCGCCCCGCCCAATCTTGAGTATGTGCGAAGATTCCATCTCGACGCGCGATTTCGTACGCCTTTCCCGCTTCATCTATGCAGAAGCAGGAATCCATCTTGGTGCGGAAAAGAAGACGATGCTCGAGGGCCGCATCAAGCGGAGGCTGAAGGCCCTCCATCTGAATTCGTATAGCGAGTATTGCCATTACCTGTTCGAAGGCGATGGAGAGAAGGCAGAGATTACTCCATTGATCGATGTTGTGACGACTAACAAAACCGATTTTTTCAGGGAGCCACGGCATTTTGAAATTCTTTCTACCGAAGTCCTGCCTCAATGGTTCGCACGGAGTGAGAGAAGCGCGCCGATGTTTATCTGGAGCGCCGGCTGTTCGACTGGAGAAGAGCCTTACACGCTTGCCATGGTTCTGAGCGAGTTTGCCCGGGCACAACCGGGATTTCGCTTCCGCGTGATGGCAACGGATATTTCGGCAACTGTGCTTGAAAAGGCAGGAATGGGTGTCTACCCAGAAGAGGTAGCGAATGCGGTGCCACTCTCGCTCAGACGAAAGTATTTTCTTCGCAGCCGCGATCCTCACAATCGACAAGTTCGCCTGGCGCCGGAACTGCGGCGCATGGTGGATTTTCGCAGACTGAATCTTATGGATGCCGACTATGGACTGGATAGGAAAGCCGACGTGATCTTTTGCCGAAACGTAATGATCTATTTCGACCGGCGCACGCAGCAGCAGATTCTGGAGAAATTCAGCGACTGTCTCGCGCCAGGCGGCTATCTATTTGTCGGGCACGCAGAGACTCTCCATGATTTGACGTTGCCGTTTGCGCCTGTCGCCCCATCACTCTACAGGAGGGTGAATGCGTGAGATTGAAGCGGGGGTTCACGAGATCTACGTGCAGCCCGGTGAATTCTACGTAGTGACCGAACCCACGGTTCTGCGGACCGTGCTCGGTTCCTGCGTTGGTGTCGCGTTCTTCGCTCAGAGCAAAGGAATAGCCGGATTCTGCCATCCCATGCTGCCCTGCCATGCCGGAGCGCACATGAGAGCGATGAGCCGGTCGCATTCGCGGCGCTATGTCGACTTTGCAATCCTCGACTTGCTTGGGGAACTCGAGTCTCTTGGAGTTCTCCGTTCTGAAATCGCAGTCAAGGTATTTGGCGGAGCCGATGTGCTCAAAGTCGTGAATCACCCCTCGAAACCCACCGTGGGTAGGCTGAATTGCGAGGCCGCACTGAAGGTTCTTCGGGAGGAAAGGCTGCAAATCGCTGCCTCGAGGCTGGGCGGAACCTCGGGGTTGGCGATTGAGTTTCACTCGGATACCGGGGCCGTGCTGGTTCGAAAATTGAGTGGCGCTACCGTTGAAGCCCAGGATGCGTTATCCAGGAACAAGCCCGGTGCAATGGCTTCGGGGATCGGGAAGGACCGGTGAGCCATGACGCGTGTGCTGGTGGTGGATGATTCCGCCGTTGTGCGCCAGACGCTGCGGGAAGTACTTTCGACCGATCCGGAGATCGAGGTAACCGGCACGGCAAGCGACCCGTTTGTGGCAGCCGAACGCATCCGCGCAGAATTGCCGGATGTGATCACGCTCGACATCGAAATGCCGCGGATGGATGGCCTGACGTTTCTCAAGAAGATTATGAGCCAGCATCCGATCCCGGTGGTGATCTGTTCGAGCCTTGCTGGCGAGGGCGCGCAGAGCGCCGTCAGCGCGATTGATTATGGCGCAGTGGATGTAATCGCCAAGCCACGGCTAGGCGCGAAGCAGTTTCTGGAGGAATCGCGCATCGCGATTTGCGATGCGGTTAAGGCCGCAGCCAAGGCGAAATTGCGTGCTTTGAGACCATCTCACCGGGTTGAGCCGAAGTTGACAGCGGACGCGATCCTTTCACCGGCAACGCACGCGATGATGGAGACAACAGAAAAGGTTGTGGTGATCGGAGCGTCTACAGGCGGCACGGAAGCATTGAAACTGTTGCTCGAGAGTCTTCCCGCGGACGCGCCGGGTATTGTCATCGTGCAGCACATGCCGGAACTGTTTACGCGCGCCTTTGCCCGACGCCTGGATACGCTATGCAATATCACTGTGAAGGAAGCGGAGACGAATGATTCTGTGATCCGAGGGCGCGCGTTGATCGCGCCGGGGAATCATCACCTGTTGCTGAAACGAAGCGGTGCGCGCTACTACGTCGAGGTAAAAGATGGTCCGCTGGTGTCCCGTCATCGCCCATCGGTGGATGTGCTGTTTCGCTCGGCAGCCCGGTACGCGGGAGCAAATACGGTTGGCGCGATCCTGACTGGAATGGGCGATGACGGAGCGCGGGGCATGCTCGAGTTGAGGCAGGCCGGGGCGGCGACAATTGCGCAGGACGAAGCCAGTTGCGTGGTGTTTGGGATGCCAAAGGAGGCGATCAGGCTTGGTGGCGTCGATCGCGTCATGCCGCTCGGAGCGATCGCCGGCGCCATTCTGACCAGTGCGCGATGACCGGTTCACCGGGAGAGCCACCCTGGCGAACTGCGACGACGCTGGGGGCCAGATGGGGAGACTGCTGGAATTCGAGCGATAGAATATGACCTTGCTTGAGGAGTTCCCCAACATGAGTTTTTTTCGTGCTGCGAAGTCCATCGCATTATTTTGTGCGATTGCTGGCTTGATCTTTACGTTTGGTCGCCGATTGTTCGCGGAGGATGCTGCCCCTGAGTGGCGTCCAGACCTGCATTGGAGATTGGTGGGACCGTTTCGAGGAGGCCGCACGCGTGCAGCTACAGGCGTTCCAGGGCAGCCGAATGTGTTTTATGTCGGCCAAGTAGACGGTGGCGTTTGGAAGAGCGATGACTACGGCCGCACCTGGAATCCAATCTTCGACGGGGAAGGTACACAGTCCATTGGTGCGATTGTCGTTGCCCCGTCCGATCCGAACGTCGTGTATGTGGCGAGCGGAGAGGGATTGCATCGTCCGGATCTTTCCATCGGTGACGGAATGTACCGATCGAATGATGCGGGAAAGACCTGGCAGCATCTTGGATTGCATGATGCGGAACAAATTCCAGCGCTGGCCGTAGATCCGCGTGATCCCAACCGGATATTCGCGGCGGTGCTCGGCCATCCCTACGGTCCAAATGAAGAGCGCGGCATCTTCCGTTCGATGGATGGCGGAATGACATGGAAAAAAGTGCTGTACAAAGACGCGAGTACAGGCGGCTCGGATGTTGCGATTGATCCGCAGCATCCGAACGTGGTGTACGCAGCGTTGTGGCAATCGCGGCTCGGTCCGTGGGAGGACCAAAACCAGTATGACGGCACGAATGGCGGATTGTTCAAGTCGACTGACGGCGGCGACACCTGGACAAAGCTCACCAAGGGCCTGCCGGATGACGTGGTGCAGATCCAGGTGGCGATCGCGGCGAGCGATCCGAGCCGCCTTTATGCAACACTTTCAACCAAGCACGAAAGCGGATACGCTTCGGGCGCGGGACTGGGTGTATATCGATCCGACGATGCCGGCGAAAACTGGCACAAGGCGACGGACGATCCACGGCCCGCGATGAAGATTGGGGGCGGCGATCTTCCGATTCCCGCGGTGGACCCCAAGAATGCCGACGTGGTGTACAGCACAAGCATCGTGACCATGCGCTCTGAGGATGGCGGCAAGACATGGACCGGGATTCGAGGAGCGCCAGGAGGAGATGATTACCAGAACATCTGGATCAACCCGGAGAATCCAGACATCATCCTGCTGGTCAGCGACCAGGGCGCGCTGGTCAGTGTGAACCGCGGGAATACCTGGAGTTCGTGGTATAACCAGCCGACGGCGCAGCTCTATCACGTTGCAGTGACCAATACCTTTCCCTACGCCCTTTGCGCAGGACAGCAGGAGAGCGGGTCCGTTTGTATTTCAAGCCGCGGCAACGACGGAGAGATTACCGATCGTGAATGGCATCCGGTGGGGATTATTGAATACGGATACGCTGCGCCCGATCCTTTACATCCGGAAATCGTGTATGGCGCGGGACGCACCGAAGTATCGAAGTTCAACCGGATCACGGGGCAGGTGCAGAACATCACGCCAATCCCTGTGCGGGATCGTGCATATCGCGGCGATCGGACCGAGCCGATTTTATTTTCACCAGTAGACCCGCATGTTCTGTTGTACGCGACGAACGTGCTTTTCGAGACAAAAGACCACGGCAACACCTGGGAGAAGATCAGCCCTGATCTTTCGCGCGAACATACGGACCAGCCCACCTCGCTTGCGCCTCTTTCTGAGAACGAAAAAGCGCGGCGGCGCGGCACCATCTACTCGGTGGCATCCTCTTATAAAGACGTGAACACCATCTGGGCGGGAACTGATGATGGCCTGGTTTGGGTGACGCATGATGGCGGCAAAGATTGGAAGAACATCACGCCGCGCGGGATGATTCCGTGGAGCAAGGTAACGCAGATCAGCCCTTCTCACTTTGACGACCAGACGGCGTACGTCTCTGTGAGCCGTTTCAGGATCGACGATCTACATCCCTTCATTTATCGGACGCACGACGGCGGAGCGACGTGGCAGCAGATCACAACAGGACTGCCCGGTTCGCCGGTGAACACGGTCCGCGAGGACCCGATTCGGAAAGGAATGCTGTTCGCCGGTACCGAGACTGAGGTCTGGATGTCGCTCGATGATGGCGGGCACTGGCAATCATTGCAGTACAACCTACCTCACACGTCGATGCGCGACCTGTGGATCCATGACAACGATTTGATCGTTGCGACTCATGGCCGATCGTTCTGGATTCTCGATGACATCTCGCCGCTGCGCCAGTTGGATGAGATACAGGCAGGAAGCGCGCCAGTGCTGTTCAAACCCGGAATTGCTTATCGCGTTCGAAGAGACACGTATACGGATACGCCATTGCCGCCGGATGAGCCCGCAGGCCAGAATCCCCCGGACGGAGCGGTCATCGACTACTCACTGCCCGAGTCAATGCAGGGTCCGGTTACGCTGGAGATTCTGGACGGAAACGACAAAGTTGTGCGGCGGTATGCGAGCACCGATCCCGTTGAACCGACGATAGACGAGCTGAAGAAGCAGCTCATTCCGCTCCACTGGATTCGTATGCCGAGGGTGTTACCGGCGAGCGCTGGAATGCATCGTTGGATTTGGGACCTGCATTATGAAACGCCAACAGCCATGCACTACGAGTACCCGATCTCGGCAGTTCCGCATGACACACCGCGGGAGCCGCAGGGCCTGCTTGCACTGCCCGGGACCTACACGATCAGACTTACTGCGAGCGGTATGAGCCTTACCGCTCCGCTTGTCGTGAAGATGGATCCGCGCGTGACTGCGACTGCTGCCGATCTGAAGGGTGAGTTCGAACTCGACGAGAAGCTTGCGGAGATGCTCACAGGTAGCGCAAAAACCGCGTTGGAAGCGTATTCGATTCGCGAGCAGGCCAAATCGGCGACTGGGAAGGCATCGGCAGCACTGAAGGAATCGCTGGAGCAGGCGGACAAACAGCTGGACGAACTGCTGAGCGGGAGGACGAACGAGAGCAATGCCGAAGGCAAGCCAGGCCTGGATGAAGTAGCCGGGGAGATACAGACCCTGTACGGCGAAGTGGGACAGTCAGACGCCGGCCCGACTGAGGCGGAGAAGGCGGCGGCAGTGCGTCTTGCGGGCGAGATGGAGGAGTCGCTCGCGGGATGGGAACACTTCAAAGGGGCGGTTCTGGTGGAACTGAATCGGAAGCTGCAAACAGAACATTTGCCGACGCTGAATGAAAACGAGCATCCCGACAATGTGCCGGAAAGCGGCGACGAAGATTAGATGGTTTGCTGCGTGCGCTTTCGCGCACGGAATGAATGCGCAAAGCACCTCGGGATTCGATGAGGGTGTTCTTCGCGGCCTCAGCGCGTCATGGCGTAGTGCACCTGCTCCTCGATCGCGGCAATTTGAATCGGGGGCTGATTGGCACGGGTCAAGGCGGCGTTCACATCCTTGAGTTCGGTTGTCTTGAAGCGTTCGAAGGCGGCGGTCTTCTCGCGTGCAGCAGCGCTCATCTGATCAAGAATCTCGAGCGCCTGTGCCGGTGCATCGCGATGGCCGCTCTCGACCATGCGCAATGCTACGCTTAGGCCCGCATTGGCGTCGGCAAGGCCAGTTTCGTTTTTGCCACTCTCGTCCTCTCCATCTTTTTGGCCGCCCTTAATACGATCGAGTGTCGCGAGCGCCTCGCGCAGGGAGTGCGAGAGATCAGGCGCGTTATTTCGGCCGTCTGCCATAAGCTTCTTCAGCTGACTCTCAATGCTCTCCAACTCAGCCATTGCCTTGCGCGTCGAAAGCGTTTGTACATAGATGGAATTGGCGAGCGTAAATTGGCGTTCGAGGGTTTGTGTGCTCGCATTGATGCGAGGATCCACGGCAACGTGCAACGGTCGCGTTATCTGCGTGCCGTCGACAGTGAGGCGCAGCGTGTAGGTGCCCGGAGCGACGCGCGGACCGGGCGGGATGGCAGACTCGTCCTCATCGTCATCGATATCGCTGCCCGACCCGCCCACACACAAATCCCAGATGAAACGATGCTGACCGGCTCCGGTTTCGAGCATCTGCGGCTTCGGGAACCACCGCTCAGCGATGGGAAGCAGGGGACGGGTGACAGTGGTATTGTCGCCGCTCGAGAAATGGCGGATCACGTGGCCTTGCGCATCGACCACTTGCAGAGTGATTTTGGTTGCCGCGCCGGCGAGGTAATAATCGATGATCGCTCCGTTCGGGGGATTATTCGCCTGCGGTTCCTCCGGTGGCATGGGTGACCCGAGAAACGTGTCGTTGTCAACGCGAATGGCAGAAGGGGACGTGTAGAGGTATGCGTGAGATTTTCGGGCCTCGGCGGCCTGGCGGAGGGGCGCAATGTCATCCAATACCCAGAAGGACCGTCCATGAGTGGCGATGATGAGGTCGGCGCCGTTTTCGGTAAGGTCGCGAATCGACGTGACTGGCAGATTCAAATTGAGGGGTTGCCAGGTTTCTCCACCGTCGAAGGATACGTAGACGCCGAATTCGGTTCCTGCAAAAAGCAGATTAGGCTGCTCGGTGTCTTCACGGACCGCGATGACAAAGTGGTGCGGCGCGATGCCTTCGACAGCGAGTTTCCAGGTCTTTCCGTAGTCGTGGGTGATGTAGAGGTAGGGCTTCTGATCGTCGAGACGATGGCGATCGACGGCGGCATAGGCTGTCGCTGGATCAAAGTGGGAAGCTTCGATCAATGAAATTTTGCTCCAGGCCGAAAGATGAGGCGGCGTCACATCGCGCCAGGACTTGCCGCCATCGGTTGTCAGATGAACGCGCCCGGTATCGGAACCGGCCCAGATCTCATCGGATTTGAGAGGCGAGGGAGCGATCGTGTAAACCACGCCGAAGCCACGTTGCTCGGCATTCTCGGGCGTGGGTGGACCTGACTCGCTCGTACGATCGACGGCGCCAGTCAGGTCGGGGCTGATCTTCAACCAGTGCAGACCGCCGTCGACTGTTTTCATCACGAACTGGGTTCCGAGATACAGGGACGTTTTGTCGGCGGGTGAGAATACGAGCACCGGTGTCCATGGGTCGCGATACTTTCGTTTGTTGATGGGGAGGGAAAATCCTCCGAGCGGCCACGGTGTGATGTTCTGGCTAAAGGAGGTGCGGCGATCGAAGCGTGAAACGTCGCCGTAGGATTCCGACAGGTAGATGACGTTCTCGTTTTTCGGATCGATGGCAATATAGCCGCTCTCACTGCCGCCCGGCAGGAACCAGTCTCGCGCATCCACGTGACCATGATCAGAGCGGCTGTGCACCGCAATGGAGCCGCTGTCCTGCTGTGCGCCATAGATGGTGTAGGGAAACGCGTGATCCGTCGTGACGTGGTAGAGCTGCGCTGTGGGTTGGTTGTACCAGGTGGTCCAGGTTTTGCCGCGGTCAAGACTCACGGTTGCGCCCTGGTCGACGCCCAGCATGAGATGCGCCGGATTCTTTGGATCGATCCAGATCTGGTGGTAGTCGTCTCCACCGGGCGCTCCCCGCACGATCTGGATCGTCTTGCCCCCGTCTTCAGTTCGATAGAGCGCAATGTTGGGAATATAGAGCACGTCAGGATTGGTGGGATCGATTGCGAGTGCGCTGAAGTACCATGCGCGGCTGGTGAGGCGCGGGTCGGCGCTGGCCAGGGTCCACGAGTTGCCTTGGTCTTCGGAACGGTACAAACCGGAGTGACCGGGACAATCGATCGTCGCATAGACACGGCGGCCATCGGCGCTGACCGCGATGCCGATGCGACCGAAGGTTCCGTCGGGCAATCCGTGACCTGAAATTTGATCCCAATGCCCGCCGCCATCCGTGGAGCGATAGATTGCGTTGCCAGGCCCTTCCAGCGGGGCATAGGTGCTCCACGGCGGGCGATGGGCGTTCCAGGTGGCGGCGAACAGAACCTGCGGTGCAGCAGTCGCGATCGCGATGTCAGCGATTCCGACCTCGGGTCCTTTGTCGAGCACGCGCTGCCAGTGATCTCCACCATCGGTGGATTTGTAGACGCCGCGTTCATCGTTGGGGCCATAGGCATGACCCAACGCGCCCACATAGACAGTGCGTGCGTCATTCGGATCGACAAGGATGCGGCTAATCTGGCGGGAGTCTTCAAGTCCGATATGCTTCCAGCTGGCTCCACCGTCAACGCTGCGATACACGCCATCGCCGGAAGCGAGATCGGAGCGGATATCCGATTCACCTGTACCGACGTAGATCACATTCGGATCCGAGGTCGCGACAGCGAGCGCGCCAATCGAGGCGACCGGTTCCCGATCAAAAATCGGTTGCCATACGGTGCCGGCATCCGTCGTCTTCCAAATGCCGCCATCGACCCCGCCAAAATAGAAAACGCCGTCGCTGCCGGGAACTCCGCTGACGGCGACCACACGACCAGCGCGGAATGGTCCGACGAGTCTCCATTGCAGCCCGTGGAACAGAGTGCTTGGCACGGGCTGCGAAATGGCTGTGATTGGCAGGACCAGACCGCAGACAGCGGCAAGATGGCAGAGGGACGGATGCAGCCGATTCAAAAGGGGAACTTGAAATGCAGTCATCGCAGTTCGATTGTGAAGCCCCCCGGTCAGATCAGCAAGCATTTGGAATCCGGCGGACTGGATTAGGCCGCCAAAATCCCGGATCAGACGACGCCGGCACGGCTTGACAATCGGTACTCGCGATGGATACTGATCATCTGCAGCGAATCGCTTCAGATGTTTGGGCTCCGCAACTGGCGCGGCGATTCAATCCTGATTCCAGTTCAAGGAAGAACAATGAACCTGATCAAGCGATTTCACGTGTTGCTTCCGTTTGTGGCCGTATTGCTGTGCGGTTCGTTGGTGTACCGCACCCATGCCGGGGCGATTCCGATCCGAGCGGGTGGAGTGGATTCGGCAGATCAGAAGTTACCCCTCAAGGCCGACCGTCTGGATCCGCGTCTTGACGCGATCGTGCCGCCGAATTTGACAATGGAACGCGTCGCAAATGGATTCAAGTGGGTGGAGGGCCCGGTCTGGGTGAAAGGCAGTCTGTTTTTCGCTGAAATCCCCAGCAATCGGATCTGCAAATGGACGCCGGGTGCAGGTGTCTCGACCTTTCTTTCGCCGAGTGGGTACAAAGGGGCGGCTCCCTATGGCGGTCCGGAACCGGGGTCGAACGGCATGACACTCGGAAGCCAGGGAAGATTGACCGTCGCTGGTCATGCGCAACGGGACGTCTATCGGCTCGAATCTCTGGCGCCCGACGGTCAGATCACGATTCTGGCTGACACCTACCGCGGAAAACGCTTGAACAGTCCCAACGATCTGGTCTATCGCTCGGATGGATCACTCTACTTCACTGACCCGCCATACGGCTTGCGGACGCAGAAGGACGATGATCCGGAGAAACAGCTCAAGGTCAATGGTGTTTATCGGCTTCCTCATGCGGTCGATCAGAAGGCCGGCACCCCGCCGAACCGCGCTGCTTTGCAGCTACTGGTGACCGATTTGACCCGGCCCAATGGAATTGCTTTTTCGCCTGACGAGAAGTTTCTGTACGTAAATAACTCTGAGCCAAAAAAGATCTGGATGCGATATCGCGTGCGGCCGGACGGCTCTCTTACGGATGCAAAGCTCTTGTACGACGCGACCTCAGACAAGCGACCGGGCGCACCGGACGGAATGAAGGTGGACGGAGAAGGAAATATCTACAGCGCCGGTCCCGGTGGCGTATGGATCTTTTCACCGGAAGGGAAACCATTGGGCAGACTGCTGATCCCGGAAAAGGTCTCGAACCTCGCCTGGGCTGGCGCAGACCGCAAGACGCTGTACATCACGGCGAGCAGCAGCATTTATCGAGTGCATTTAAAGATCGCCGGCGCTCCGATGATTCACGGCCAATGACGGCGAGTCGGGCGGATCTCGAGCCCGTGATCACGATTCGGTCTGCGCTCCTCATGTTATGGGCCAAGAGGATTCACCGGCGCGCATTCTTGCATGCCCGATTTTAGGGCAGAGAAAAGGCGATGACGTAATCGCCTTGCCTGGAGCGAAGTTTCCCGTGGCCACCTGCGGAAATTACCAGGTACTGTTTGCCCTTCCACATATATGTCATGGGAGTCGCGTTAGCTGCTGCGGGCAAGTCGTAACTCCATAATTCCTTGCCTGTTTCCGAATCGAACGCATGCAAGTGTGGATCGATGGTCGCGGAGGTAAATACCAATCCACCTGCGGTGATGATTGGACCACCCAGATTGATCGAGCCTGTTGTCTTTTCCGGCACCAACGTGCCCAGTGGCACGTCCCAGGCGATCTTTCCGGTGAACAAATCCACCGCTTCGGTTGTTCCCCATGGGGGACGGTTGCAGGGAGTGCCGCTGGGGGAAAACAGGAACGTGCGATAGAGGCCATAGGGAGCGGGCTCTTGGTCTCCGAACTCACCGTAGATGCGGTTGTCCTGGTCCTTATGCACTTCGGCGGCATACTCATGACGCGGGATGAGCTTGACCCATGCAACGAGACGGTTCGTGTTCACGATCATCAGGTGACGTTGTGCGTCATAAGCAGCGCTGCCCCAATTCACTCCTCCGACGTTGCCGGGGGCTTGCACCGTACCTCGTAAGCTTGGCGGAGTGAAAATACCTTCGTTTCGCGAAGCAGCAATCTTGTCCTGACACCACTTGGCGTCTTCCGGTTTTGGTCCCCAGGTATCGGTAGCTTCGAACCTTTCCGGCACGAGCGAAATAGTCGAAAACGGCTGGGTGGGCGATGCTTCCTCGCCTGCAATATCGGACTGCGGCACGCGATGTTCCTCCACAGGCAGCAGAGGCGCGCCGGTCAGCCGGTTCAAAACAAATACATGGCCCATTTTCGTGTTGATTACCAGCGCGGGCGTTCCGTCTTTCCAAGTGAAGAGAGTGGGCTGAGCAGCGACGTCGTAGTCCCACAGATCGTGATGTACGACCTGGAACCCCCAGACAAACTCGCCCGTTGAAGCACGCAAAGCCACTATCGAGTTGGCCCACTTGTCATCGCCTTTGCGTATGCCTCCAAAGTAGTCGGGAGCCGCGCTACCGGTGGGCACAAAAACCAGGTCCCGCTTTGCGTCCACCGAAAAAACCGACCAGGCATTTCCGGCTCCCGTGCGCGGATTGGTCTTCTCTGCCCAGGGAATGGGATCCCATGTCCAGCGGAGCTTGCCGGAGCGCGTGTCAAATGCTCGAACAATGCCGCGGCCAGTGTCTACGCGCCAGTTATCGGCAATCGACGATCCGACGATCACCAGATCCTTATAAACAGCCGGCGGCGACGTGACTTGATAGCCGCCAGTCCACTCCGTCTGTGTTGCGGCACCTTGATTGAGATCAACGACGCCGTTCGTTCCGAAATCGGCGCAGGGCTTCCCGGATTCTCCATCGAGCGCGATCAGGCGCGCGTCGAGTGTGCCGATGAAAACTCGCAAGTTGCATGCTGCTCCGGCTTTCCCATGGTTATCGTGCCAGGCAGAAACGCCGCGCGAAGTGACCTCTGAATAGTTCTTACCGAGATCAACGCCTGGATCGTATTCCCAGAGCTTAGCTCCTGTGCCTGGTTCGAGCGCGATCACCTGATCGTAAGGCGTGCTCAAGAAGAGCTTCCCGTCTGCCAGAATGGGGGTCGCTTCAAACGCCGCTTTGAGCGACAACCTGGTTGACGTGTCATTGACGCCCGTGCGATATGTCCAAGCCACCTTGAGGTTGTTCACATTGCTTCGATCGATCTGCGCGGCAGCTGAGTAGCGGCTTCCACCTGGATCATTTCCATAGGTCGGCCACGCCGTTCCGTCGGCGATTTGTGCTTGACCATTAGCCCACATTCCCACGCAAAGCACTTCGAGGGAAAGGACAAAACCAGCCCGGGCGATGCTTTTCCTCATATTCGCGAAGATAGCATTGGTAAGGCGGCGAGTGTATGCTGTTGCGTGGGTTAAAATCTTAGAAAAATGCCCTCACTGAAAACTTCTGATAGCAACTTGGCCTTGCGTATCGACCGCCGTGAATTTATCAAAGCGAGTTCTCTGGCAGCCGGCGCGCTCGTGTTCGGCGTGCCAGCGCTTTTGCGCGGACAGAATCTCAACAGCAAACTGAACATCGCCTGCGTCGGCATCGGCGGTAAAGGCCGGAGCGATACCGACGCCTGCGCCGGCGAAAACATCGCCGCGTTGTGCGACGTGGACGCTGGTTCGGAATCCTATGAAATTCAAACGAAGAAATATCCGGACGCAAAGTTCTTCAAAGATTTCCGACAGATGCTGGACCAAATGGGTAGTCAGATCGATGCCGTGACGGTTTCGACTCCGGACCATATGCACGCGATTGTCGCGTCCGCAGCGATGAAGAGGAACAAGGCTGTGTTTGTCCAGAAGCCGCTGACGCAGACGATCTATGAGGCTCGCTATCTGCGGAAAATGGCCCACGAACGCAAGATCGTTACGCAGATGGGCAACCAGGGCAGCGCCGCGGACGGTTTTCGCCGCGGGGTCGAGACGATTCAGGACGGGCTCATCGGACAGGTGCATGAAGTTCACGTCTGGACGAATCGCCCGGTGTGGCCGCAGGCGATGGACCGTCCAACAGGGGAAGATCCGGTTCCTGCGACATTGGATTGGGATGTTTGGATTGGACCGGCTCCGATGCGGCCTTACGTGGGGAAACGCAATCCCGACAACCGAGACGGGATTTATGAGCCGTTCAACTGGCGCGGATGGCAGGACTTTGGGTGCGGCGCTTTGGGAGACATGGGATGCCACACAGTCAACCTGCCGTTTCGCGCCCTGGATCTGGGCGCCCCGACGGGAATCGAAGCAATGCCCTTCGGGAAGATGAACAAGGAATCGTATCCGGTGGGTTCGAAGATCCGATACGACTTTCCCAAGCGAAAGGCGCACATTCCACTCGAGCACCCTTCGTTCTTCCATCGTTCGAGAAAGATCGAGCACGATGCGGTGACCCTGTGGTGGTACGACGGCGGGCAGCCTGACCCCACAGCTCCCGACGGCCATGACTTCAGCAACAAACCACCCGCTGAACTGACGGCTGACATCACCGACTTGCTCGGCGAGATTCCGAAGAGCGGGTGTCTGATGATTGGCGATGGGGGCACGGTGTTTTCGCCGGACGACTATGGAACGAGTTTCTTTGTGAAGCTGAAGGGCGAGGAGAAATTTGTCCACTACACCAAGCATCCCGCGATGGCCCAATATCCGGAGCGCATTCCCCGCAATCACTACGGCAAAAAGGGCAATGGTGGTGTTTTTGCCCACGCGCAGGAGTGGCTGGTGGCCATCAAGGAAAACAAGCCGGAGACGTGTTATTCGCGCTTTGATATCGCCACGTCTCTCACAGAGATTATGCTGCTGGGCTGTGTTTCATTGCGTGCAGGAAAGAAGATCGAGTGGGATGCACACAAGATGCATGCGAAGAACTGTCCTGAGGCCGCGCAATTCATACGCCGGCAGGACCGTTCCGGCTGGACTCTTTCCTGATGAAAGTCCCCAATGAATCTCAAAAGCAGGTCACGCTCCCATCGCTGATGATCCCGAGGGCTGTCCGCAGATGGACCCGGAAAGCTGTCGCGTTACCGGATCGCGCAGGGGTGAAGCTGACGTCGAGTTGCTGGTTTAAGCGCACGGTCTAGCCTGGAGATGAGACGATAGGGCGCGGCGAGAATAGAGGTTAGACTTTAAAGATATCTCGCATATGTAAGAAATATAAGGTGGTTATATAACTTATAAATCTTGATGGCGAAATGGCGGAGAGGGTGAGATTCGAACTCACGGAACCCGTAAAGGTTCGGCGGTTTTCAAGACCGCTGCCTTAAACCGCTCGGCCACCTCTCCGAAGTGAACAGGCCTTCAACTCTCGATTATAAAGGGGGAGCGGATTCCTACGGCGCATTCTTCGATCGGACAGGAGCCCGGAGGATTAACGGGAATCGATCAGGCCGTTCCGGCTCCAATGCGAGTGACAGAATCGAATGCCTCGATCACATCACATCGCAGCCCAGGGTGTTACAACTTCAAGGAATGGTCAAGAGAACGAAATTGGGCTCCGATTTGCAACCGGGGCAGCCGATCAGCCTGCGTACCTTGGGTGAATATTTGAATCTGTCACCTGCGACGATCTCGCTGGTGCTCAACAACGCTCCTGGAGTGCGGTCGATCCCGCAGGAAACGCGCGATCGCGTGATCGAGGCCGCCGCCAAGTTTGACTACCGTCCCAGTTTCTACGCGCGGTCTCTACGCAAGCGGCAGACATTCACGGTCGGTGTGCTGGTTCCTGAACTGAATGACAGCTACGCGACCGAGGTGCTGGCCGGAATCGAAGAGTTCCTGATTGAAGAGGGATACTTCTACCTGACCGCCAGCCACCGCCGAAAGCAAGACCTGATCGAAGAGTATCCGCGCATGCTGATGGATCGGTCGATTGAGGGTTTCATCCTCATCGATACCATCCTTGAAAAGAGTCTGAACATCCCGGTAGTGGCGGTCGCAGGACATCGCAAGCTCGAGGGGGTGACGAATGTCGTTCTTGATCAGCGACGGGCTGCTGAGCTTGCATTGCGGCATCTTTATCAACTCGGTCATCACCGCATCGCGTTCATGCGTGGAGGCAGCCACAGCTCGGACGCGGACGATCGCTGGAACTGCCTGATGAACGTGGCGCGCGAACTAAAGCTGCCTGTTCCTCCCGAACTCTCGGTGTCTCTGGAACTGCGCGTCTCAACTCCTGAGCTTGGTTTTGAGCCGACGAATGAATTGATTCGCAGAGGCGGGGATTTCACGGCACTCGTTTGCTATAACGACGTCTCCGCAATCGGAGCAATCCGCGCACTGATGAACCAGGGCCTCTCGGTGCCAACCGATATCTCGGTGGTTGGGTTCGACGATATTCAGAGTGCCGCGTTCCACAACCCGAGCATCACAACGATTCGCCAGCCGATGAAGCAAATGGGAACAGTGGCGGCGCGTATCTTGCTGCAGCGGATTCGAGGGCAGGCGACATTCCCTGATATGGTGCCGATTCACCCTGAGCTCGTAATCCGCGAATCGACTTGTCCGCCGAACCCGCGCCGGGCACGCGCCAAACGGAGCTGAACCAGCGATGCCGCGGGACGATGGCGCCTCCGATCATCGAGCGCTTGCCATACTGCATCCGGCCTTCGCGCTCACCGGTGTGCTGCACGCGATTGGCGGCCCGCTCATGCCTTCGTTGGCGGCCTCATTTCACCTGCATGACAAACAGTCCGGCCTCTTGTTCTTCCTTTACTTCGCCGGCACTTCACTGGGCGCTGTCTTTTGCAGGGGAAACTACGCACGAAATCTGTTCCTGGCGTTCGTGGGCTCAGCTGTTTGCTGCTTTGGAGTTGCTTGGGCGAGCCCCCCGCTGCTGCCGCCACTGTTTTTGTTGTTAGGTATCAGCGTCGGCGATGCCATGTCGGCGGTGAGTCTTTATTCCGGACGCAACTTTCCCGAGCGGTGCGCGCCGATTCTGACGGCGCTCAATTTCACCTGGAGCATCGGAGCATTTGCGGCGCCAGTGCTGGCTGCACAAGTGCTTACCCGAGCGTCGTATCGAATGGTGTACACCATCCTGGCGGCTGCTTCAGCACTGGCTGCATTGTATTGCGGCGTTCTTCTGCGCGATGGTCCAGGACTCTTGCGTCAACAGAAGGCGAGCCAAAACAGGGCAAACGTTGGACTCATTTTGGGGTTTGCAGTAGCGGCTTTTCTCCAGGTGGGCATCGAGAACACCGCTGCGGCGTGGCTCTCGACCTACGCTCTGAGGATGACCGGCGCAGGTGTGGCATTGGCGGCCGCAGCCTCTTCGTTCTACTGGGTTGGATTTTTGGGATCGCGCGGGCTATCGTCGTTTGTGCTGTTGAGATTAAAGCCGAAGCTAGTCTTCCGATTGGCAGTGGCTGTGGGGTTCGTCGCGGGAATCGCTCTTGCGGTTGCCGCATCCGCCTTTGGCCGGGAGATCGCGATGCTGTTGCTTGGTGCGGCTCTCGCTCCCATTTATCCGCTGGTGATTGCGGGTTCATTCGCGAGCATTCGTCAGACGGCGGACTCGCGCTGGGTGCTGGCGACCGCGGGATTTGGCGGCTCGGTGCTGCCATGGCTTGCGGGATGGATATCGTCCAGTGCGGGCGGTATGCGCGCGGGAATGCTTACGATTCCCGCAGCAATCCTGTTGATGGCCATCGTCATGCTCGTTATGTCAAAAGGGCCAGGTTCCCGGAATCACGAAGCAACCTAGGGTTGCGGCAATACCAGTACCTCCACACCCGAAGCGGCGTTTTGCTGGTGAAATACCCGTTCGGTAGCTTTCTGGAATTGCTCTGGCTTCGCGTAAGGGATGTCGGTGAAGGTTTGGGGATTTCGATCGGTGAGAGGGAACCAGGAGCTTTGCACCTGGACCATGATGCGATGGCCGCGCCGAAAGGTGTGGAACAGGTCCGGCATCTGGAAATCGACTTCGGTCTCCTTGCCGGGTACCAGGGCCTCAGGCTTTTCCCAACTGCTGCGAAACTTTGCCCGGAACGGCTCGCCACGCAATAGCTGTTCATAGCCGCCCATGTGCAGCGGAGGGACGTCGAGGATGCGCTTGTTGCCGCGCGTCGCGTCTTCGGGGTCCGGATAGTTTTCTGGATAGACATCGATCAGCTTGACGTCGAAATCCGAATCGGTTCCGGTGCTGGCGATTTTGAGCTTGGGCGAGATCGGCCCCGCGATGGTCACGTCTTCCTTCAGCGGGTCGGTTTCATAGACGAGAACATCGGGACGATAGCTGGCAAATCGCTGATCGTCGACCATGTACCGTTGCGGCACCGTGTCAGTCGTGTATCCCACGAAGGGCACGGGATGGTCAGGATCGCTAACGTATTCGTCGGAACTGTTGGTATCCGTCGGTGCATCAAAGGTGAGCTTGCCGCCGGAATGAAAATAGAGCGTCTTTGCGACGGCATCTTTAGGAGGCCAGGAATCGAAGCGACGCCAAACATTGGTTCCGGTCTCGAAGACAACAGCCTTCGGTTGTGCTTCGCCCTTGCCCTTCAGGTAATGCTCAAAGAACGGGAACTGAATCTGTGTGCGGAAATAATCGCCAGTATTGGAGCCGAACTGGACATCGCCGAGATGATTGCCATCGCCGCGTGCCCAGCCGCCATGAACCCAAGGACCCTCGACCAGGGTCGAAGGGGTATTTGGGTCGAACTTATTAGTTCCGTAAAAAGTGCGGTACGGGCCTGAGAGGTCTTCTGCGTCAAACCAGCCGCCTACCACAAGCACCGCGCAGTGCACATTCTTCATGTGACGCGACAAGTCGCGGGCCTGCCAATACGAGTCGTATGTATCGTGCTTGAACTGGTCGTTGAAAAGCCAGTTCGAGCCCTTCAGGTAAAGCTTATCGAGATTCGCGATGTTGCCGGCGTTCAGATAGAACTTGTAGGTATCGGGCGTGCCGAAGTCGAATGGCACGGTAGTGTGCGGAGTTTGTGGCTCCGTTTGCGGACGGAAGGAAGCATAAAAGCCGAAGTTGGCCGAGAGCATGAACGCGCCGCCGTGGTAGCTGTCGTCACCCATAAACAGGTCCGTCATAGGGGCCTGCGGACTCGCAGCGACCAGCGCCGGGTGTGAATCGATCATCGACGCCGATGTGTAAAAGCCTGGGTAAGAAATACCCCAGATGCCGACCTTCCCATTATTATTCGGCACGTGCTTCAGCAGGAATTCGATTGTGTCGTATGTGTCGGAGGCGTCGTCGACATCCTGCGAGGACGTCTTCACATCAATATGCGGACGCATTTCAACGAACTCGCCCTCGCTCATCCAGCGACCGCGCACATCCTGGTAGACGAAGATGTAGCCGGATTTTTCGAATTCCGGCGATGGGCCGAGCGATTTCGGATACTCGTCTTCTCCATAAGGCGCCACGCTATAGGGCGTGCGATCCATCAGGAACGGGAAAGGACCGCTGGAAGCGTCTTTCGGAACGTAGACCGCAGTGAACAACCGCTTGCCATCCCGCATGGGAATGCGGAATTCATACTTCGTGTAATGCGCCCGAACATAGTTTTCCTGCGGTGTGTCAGAGTTTTGCTGGGCCTCAGAGGCCAGAAGCGAGCCCCCGAAAACGGCGCACAGGATCAACGTCAAATGGTTCAACTTAAGCATTTTTATGGGCGTCTCCTGATCATCAAGGCTACACTCCGCCGGCCGGTAGAGGAATTGCTGGGCGATCTCAGCTCACAACTTCCAAGCGCCGGCGGCCGCAGCTCGGGCTGTCCCGCATTTTCTATTCCTCGTCGCGTTTCGTCCTGGTGCTTTCTCCGGGACAGTCAACGGCTTCGTGATTGCGCGAACGCATTGGGCAGAACGAAGGCAACCGGCAGGGAAGCGAGTGGAAGACGGCGCTTGATCAGCATGTTGGGATGAGATTCTCCCGCGTGGAACAGGGTATCGTATCGCTCCGAAGCTCCGAAGGGTTCCGGCAATTCTTCCACACGAGTAGCGCAAATGTCCCAAATTCCTTCGGACGGCGCTATTGACAGGTTTAACCTATAGACAAGCTCACCATCTGCTGCTTGCCTAAGCCGCGTTTCATTGGCGGATCCATTTCCGTGTTCGGCAATTTGCCGGCACTGATTTCAAGATCGTGCCGGGAGAGCGGCAATGGCCGCGGTGCACGCAAAGGTTTTTCAAAACGCTTAAACTGTGTCAATTTGCCGGGAAGGAGACCCATGTCCACTGAATATCGTAATTTTCTCGCGCTCTCGTACGAAGAGTTGGAAGAGCTCAACTTGCAGGCCAAGACGGAACGACTGAATCGCGTTGCGCCTGACGAAATTCGAGAGAAGAGGCTGAAATATCTGGCCGACGAGAAGCGAATCAAAGCGGTGACCGTACTGTTTTCTGATCTTGAGGGGCGCCTGCACCTGCTGGATTATGACAAGAAGTTTCTGCTGGGCGCCTACGAGAACCTGACATTTGACGGCTCGTCGATCAGAGGTTTCACAGCGCAGAAGGAGAGCGACCTGCGACTTGGAATCGACTGGAGCGCATTTTATTGGGTACCTGCCGACGTTTTTGGGAATGGCAAGGTGCTGGTATTCGGCATCGTCATCGACAAAGACGGCACGCCTTATTCTGGAGATCTGCGTGGTGTGCTGAAGAACTATGCCGACAAGCTCTATCACGAGAAGAAATACACGCTGAATGCGGCCACGGAGATCGAAGGGTTTCTCTTTGCCGGTCATGATGCGGAAAAGACATACCACGAAACGGGCAAGTTCGATTTTGTGAGCACCGGGGGGTATTATCATTCGCTGCCACTCGATCCGCTACGGCAATTCATCGACACTTCAGCCGAAGTGCAGCGCGCCATGGGATTCCAGAATGAGAAGGATCATCCCGAGGTGGCGCCGAGCCAGTTCGAGATCAATTTCGGCTACAGCGAAGTAGTGGCCGCCGCAGACCAGATTCAGCTTTACAAGCTCCTTTGCCGGCAGATTGCGAACAACTACGGCTACACAGCGTGCTTCCTGCCCAAGCCCGTTGCAGGCGTGAACGGCAGTGGTATGCACACGAATGTTTCGGTATCACAAGGAAAGACTAATCTCTTCTGGGATGAAAAAGGCGAAGAACAGCTCTCCAAATTCGGATGGGATTTCCTGGACCGCATTCTCAGCCGTGCGCTGGATCTGTGCCTGATCTTCAACTCGAGCGTGAACGCCTACCGACGGCTCGACCCGCACTTCGAGGCTCCGAACCAGATTCGCGCGTCGGCCACAGATCGAGGCGCGATGATTCGTGTTCCGATCGGCAATTCGCGTTCGATGAGAACGGAAGTGCGTGCTGTTGCTCCGGATGCCAACCCGTATCTTTCGATGTATTCGATCTTCAAGACGGGTATCGATGGCGAGATTGCCCATGTTGCCAATCTGCGCGAGGGCGGCCGCTACCTGCCCGACGGCATCTACAAGGCAATCGAAGATTTCAAATCATCGAAGTGGATTGGCCAGATCATCGGCTCAGATGTGCAAGGTCGTTATGCCGAACTGAAGGAAGCAGCTGCCGATCGCTGCCCACGGCTGCTGGGGTCGATTGTGAAGGGCTGCGAGGTGCAATTCCACCACGCCGTTTACAACCAGTCGCTTTGGAACCATTTCTAGTCAAGGAAGAGCGGCAGGCGCGGGTGCCTGCCAGCTGATCCCCCGGAGCGACGGCCGGGCTCACAGCCCTGTTTCCTAATGCTGCCTTTATGCTTCGCATGTTAAAAGCATAGGAACGGATTCTGGCAATAGGTTGGGTCGGGAGCGGCGCACGCCGTGGCATTTCCCACAGCCCAGAATTGGGAGCAGGCATCGATTCGCAATGAGCGCGGGCCATCCGATCGCCGTGGAAGCGCTTTTCGGTGACTATCCGCTTGATCGCGCATTCGACGAAATGCGGCAGGCGAACGGGGAGGTGCGCGCTCACTATCGAGCGTTGGCTGAAACGCTGGCCAGTCTTCCCCAAGAGGAGCTGCAGCGCCGCAAGCAGTCTGCCGAGCTTTCATTCCTGACGCAGGGGATTACTTTTACGGTTTACGGACGCGAAGAAGGAACTGAACGGATCTTTCCCTACGATCTGCTGCCGCGTCTGGTGACTCCGACCGAATGGGACCACATCGAGCGGGGACTCACGCAGCGGATCACCGCCCTGAATCACTTTCTTCGCGATGTTTACTTCGATGGGAAGATTCTGAACGCTCGCGTGGTGCCGCGTGATCTGGTGTACAGCTGCAGGCACTATCGGCGGCAAATGCGTGGGCTTCAGGTGCCGCGCAACGTGTACATTGCGGTTGTCGGAACGGATCTGCTGCGGCTGAATAACGGCGAATTCGTGGTGCTCGAAGATAACCTCCGTGTGCCCTCGGGTGTGAGCTATATGCTCACGAACCGGCGGGTGATGAAGCGGACATTTCCCAAGCTGTTTCAGAGCTATGGAGTGCGGCCGATCGAGCACTATCCGCAACAACTGCTGGCCACGCTGCGGTCGCTCGCGCCGGAAGGCCGCCCTGAACCGAACATCGTGCTGTTAACGCCCGGAGTTTTCAATTCGGCTTATTTCGAGCACACATATCTTGCGCGGCAGATGGGAATCGATCTCGTTGAAGGCCGAGATTTGGTTGTTCACGACAACGTCGTCTATATGCGTACAACCGACGGGTTGAAGCGAGTGGATGTCATCTATCGCAGGGTGGATGATGATTTCAGCGATCCGCTGATTTTCCGATCCGATTCGAACTTGGGTTGTGCGGGTTTGTTCAACGCGTACCGCGCCGGGAACGTCACCGTCGCCAATGCATTCGGCACCGGATTGGCCGACGACAAAGCTCTCTATGCGTATGTCCCGCGCATCATTCGCTACTATCTCGGCGAGGAGCCAATTTTGCCGAATGTGGAGACGTTCCTGATGACTGACCCGAAGGAACGGCAGCACGTGATCGCGAACTTAGACAAGCTGGTGGTGAAGGCGGTCGGAGAAAGCGGCGGATACGGTATGCTCATTGGTCCGCACTCGACGACGCAGCAGCGCGAAGAGTTTGCCCGGGAAATTCAGGCGAATCCTCGCAATTACATCGCTCAGCCCACGTTGGATTTTTCGCGTGCGCCGTGCCTGGTGGGCAATGTGCTGGAGCCGCGCCATGTGGATCTGAGGCCGTACGTCCTCTTCGGCGACAAAGTGAATATCGTGCCCGGCGGGTTGACCCGGGTGGCACTCGAAAAAGGCTCTCTGGTCGTGAATTCGTCACAAGGTGGGGGAAGCAAGGACACATGGGTGCTGGACTAAGCATCGGCTCTGGAGCCAGGGAGAGGAAGGCAATGCTCTCGCGGGTTGCCGATAGTCTCTATTGGATGAGCCGCTACCTCGAGCGCGCTGAAAACACCATGCGCCAACTCGACGTGACCATGGGCCTGATGCTCGACACAGGAGGTCCAACCGCTGAAAAACGCTGGCAGTGGCTGGTCGCATCGCTGGGCAAGCCAGTCGGGCTTGACTGGAGCGGCTCTCTCGAGTCCGTGGCTTCCAGTCTGATTTTTGACAGTGTGAATCCAGCGTCGGCGACCTTTTGCATCAACGCGGCGCGGGAGAATGCGCGCCAGGTTCGCGAAGAGATCTCGACCGAGCAATGGCAGAGGCTGAACCGCCTCTATCACCAGGTGCATTCGCCGCACGTGCAAATGCAATTCAAGTCGAACATCGCAGACGTTCTGGTAACAGTGGTAGATGGAATTCACCTGTTCAAGGGCGTCACCGACACCACAATGATTCACGGACAGGGGTGGCACTTCATTCGTCTCGGCCGGTACCTCGAGCGGGCCTATGCAACGGCTACATTGCTCGAGGTCTATCATCCGGAACTTTTTGGACTATCGGTCCGTGAATGGTCGGGATACCAGTACCTGGAGCAAGTGGGGCTATTGCGCTGCTGTACTGCATTCGAAGCGTACTGCCAGGTGTACACCGCGGATCTGACGCCCGATCGGATATTGGAGTTTCTGCTGCTGAACAGGGATTTTCCGCACGCGCTTCGTTACTCGGTTGACTGCGTGCGCCAGGCTGTTGAGGCGATTCAGAGGACGGGTGGCAGGCGCCCACCCGATGAGCTTTCGGCCACCATTGGCCGGCTTCACGCGATGCTGGGTTACACCAACATCGCCGAAATCCTGGATGGCGACACAGCAGGTTTTCTCCACAGCGTTCGCGAGCAATGCCTGCGCATCCACGAGATCATGTACCGCTACTACATTCACTATTCAATCCAGTCCGCGCTGGCGATGTGATGGAGGCCTGAAAATTGAATTTCTATTCCATCCGGCACCTCACGCGGTTCCACTATTCGCATCCGGTTAACGAGAGCATCATGGAAACGCGTATGCATCCGCGCTCCGATACAAATCAGCATTGCCTGACTTTCTCACTCTCGGTGAGCCCGCGCTGCCGTGTATTCAGCTACCGCGATCACCAGGGCAACAACGTACAACATTTCGATATTCCGGGTGATCATAGCCAACTTGTCATCGTGGCTGAGTCGGTGGTGGAGCAGCAGGCGGTCCCTGAAGTCCCCAAATTTCTATCTCCGGACGCATGGAACGATCTGGATGCGCTGATCGAGTCGGGCGACTACTGGGAGATGCTGCTGCCCAGCACGTTTGCCGTGCCGAGCCCGGCGGTGATCGAATTGGCAGCGAGGCTGGACGTGACCCGGCGCGATGACCCACTGATGCTGGTTCATGAATTGAACCAGCGGCTCTTTGATTACTTCGAATACGTACCACGGCACACTCGGGCCGATTCGCCGATCGATGAAGCGATTCTGAGCGGAAAGGGCGTTTGCCAGGACTTTGCTCACACGATGATCGCCATTCTGCGAATTTTGAGGGTTCCGGCCCGCTATGTTTCGGGGTACCTCTATCGAGGGCGCGAGGATCATGACCGCTCGACGCCAGACGCGACGCACGCCTGGGTGGATGTGCTGATTCCGCATCTGGGTTGGGTCGGCTTTGACCCGACGAATAATCTCATCGCTCATCACAGACACATCCGGACTGCGATTGGCAGGGACTATGCTGACGTTCCTCCGACGCATGGCATCTTTCGGGGGAGAACGGAAAGTGATCTCTACGTGGCTGTACAGGTCGAGGCAGGCGAGCGCCCACCGGCGCTCGATCGCAAACTTCCGATTCCGGATGACTGGAGCGTGCTGGTTGAGCGGGCTCAGGAGGCGCCACCGAGAATCCCGCTTGTGGCAGAAACTCAACAAATGCAGCAGCAACAATGAGGTACAGAACGTCGGAATACCGGGATGAATGGTCGTTTTTCGAGGATTAAGCGCAGTTTTTTGTTGAATCCTGGGTAAATATCCCTCAAGATAGACCTACCCTCGCCGACGGCAGGTTCTGCTGCCGACGTTACTGCAAGACGCAAGACGACTTACTTCCCTTAACCCCGCCATTTGGTGTTGGAATGCAGAGGCGGGCAGAGCTGTAGACGTTTTCCTGCGGCGCAGAGCGTATTCGCCGCAGCACAAGGCTGTACAGAGACGCAAGAACGACAAGCCAGGAACGACTTTTGGAGGAACAGCCGTGAAAAAATCCCATTTGGGATGGGTACTGCTTTGTATCCTTTCCACCGTTTCCCTCGTCTTCGGCCAGATCGCAACTACTTCTCTCCGCGGCGTGATCAAGGATCCGTCGGGCGCACTGTTGCCCGGAGCCACGGTCACGATCACAGATACCGCTACGGGAAAATCGACGAGCACCACCACCTCGAGTTCGGGGCTCTACGAATTCCCGCAGATTACGCCGTCCAAGTACACCATCAAGGTGAGTGCCGCCGGGTTCGGGGACCAGACCAAGTCGGCGGAACTGCTTGTGAACCAGCCCGCCAACGTCGATTTCACGCTCACGGTGCAGACGAGCACCGTCACGGTTGATGTTTCGGCAGCTGCCCAAACCCTGAACGTGACCGATGCGTCGCTGGGTACTGCAGCGGACAACGCGGAGATTCAAGCACTGCCCAGCGAGACGCGCAATGTGCCCGATCTGCTATCACTTCAGCCCGGCGTATTGTACCTGCAGAATCCATCCACGCAATACGGCATGGGAGACAGCCGGAGTGGCGCTGTCAACGGTGGACGATCCGACCAGGGGAACGTGACGATTGATGGCGTGGATGACAACGATCAGGTGAATGGTTTTGCCTTCAGCGGCGTTTTGCGTGAAACGCAGGACTCGATCGAAGAGTTTCGTGTGACGACGGGTGATGCCAATGCTGATTCCGGCCGGTCTTCTGGCGCGCAGGTCAGCATGGTTACCAAGTCCGGCACGAACAAGTTCCACGGCGCTGCCTATGAATACAACCGCCCTACGATTACGGTTGCGAACGACTGGTTCAACAAGCAAGCAGAAGTCGCGAATGGCCAGCCGAACATACCCGGCAAGCTGATTCGCAACATCTTTGGTGGTGACCTTGGCGGCCCGATCGTGAAGGACAAGTTGTTCTTCTTCGGCAACTATGAGGGTTCGCGTCTTGCTGAAAATCAGCAGGTAACGACGACCTCGCCAACCGCGAGCTATCAGGCCGGCAGCATTACCTACATCGACGATTCGGCTGGAGACACAGCATCGGTCAATGCCGGCCAGGTTACAACCATGGACGTGGGATGCCAGGTTTGCAACACGGCGGCGTATTCGGCTCCGCCGGGGCCCAATCCGAACGTGTTGGCCTACTTGAATCAAATGCCGGCAGCCAATGGATCGGCACTCGGCGACGGCGGTCTGAACACAGGTTCGTACTCCTTCTCCTCGCCTGCGCCCATTCGTTTGAATACCGGTATCGGGCGCCTTGATTTTGTGCCGTCGGATAAGCAGAGGATCTTCGTTCGTGGAAACCTGCAGGATGATGCGACCGCCTTCCCAGAACACTTCCCTGGCGAACCGGCGGCACGCACACTCGTGGACGACAGCAAAGGTATCACTGCGGGCGATACGTGGACGATCAATTCGCGACTGATCAATGACGTTCGCTATGGCTTCATCCGTCAGGCTTTTGCGAACAGCGGCATCGGATCGGGCGATTACGTGGATTTCCGTTTCCTCAACTCGCCCACGGCAGAAACGCGTTCGTCCATCACGAGCATTCCGGTCAACAATGTCGTCGACAACCTGAGTTGGACCAAGGGTAATCACAGCCTGCAATTCGGCGCGAACTGGCGTTTGGTTCACCAGAATCACATCAGCGATGAGAATTCATACAACAGCGCCACTTCGAATCCATACTGGCTGAACGGAGCGCCACCCGATCCCAGTGTGGTCGGCCAACCATCAGTCGATGGACCCTCCTTCGGGAACTCGTATGAAATTGCGTATGCGAATCTAGTGGGTACGATTCCGCAGATCACGGACGTGTTCAATTACAAGCTCACGAGCTCGACCGCGGGAAATGCGCTGGCTGACGGAGCGCCCCTGACCCGCCACTTCAAGGCAAATGAATTTGAGTGGTACGTGCAGGACGCCTGGCGCGTAGTGCCTAACCTCACTCTAACCTTCGGTATCCGCCATACCTTGCTGCAAACGCCCTATGAAGACCAGGGCCAGGAGGTGACGCCGACCATCGACACTCATACCTGGTATCTACAGCGGGAATCGGCAGCGCAGGCCAGCCAAATCTATGAGCCCGATGTCTCGTTTAATCCGGCGGGCCAGTTCTATGGCAAGCCAGGCTATTACCCGATGAGCAAGAACAACATCGCTCCTCGTTTTGCGATTGCTTATTCACCTGATTCCAAGACCTCTATCCGGGCAGGCGCGGGTATCTACTACGACCACTTTGGAGAGGCGCTGGTAAACCTCTTCGACCAGGAAGGCTCGTTCGGCATGAGCTCGCAGATTTCCAATCCTGCGGGCGTGTACCAGATTGAGGGTCAGTGCGTAACGGGCTGTAACCATCCCGGATCGCCGCGTTTCACCGATAACCGGACTTTCCCCGACATCAATGTGGGCGCCGGCGCGGCCAACACGATTTCGTTCCCGTACCTCTATCCGCTGGACAACTTCTCGATCCAGTGGGGTCTCGACAGCAAGATCAAGACGCCCTACTCCGAGACATTTGATTTATCAGTTCAGCGCGAGATCGCGCACGGATGGACGGCAGAAGGCGCTTACGTGGGCAGGCTTGGCCGGCACCTGCTGCAACAGCTGGACATTGCTGAACCGGTCGACTACGTCGATCCCGCAGGCGGGGGCGACTACTATGCTGCCGGCTCGCAACTTTCCCACGATGTAGACCTCAACGGCGGTGGCGCGGGCACGGTAGACCCGATCCAATACTTCGAGGATGTGTTCCCCTTCATGGCCGGTTACGACTATCCAGGTGAGAGTGCGACGCAGGCGATCTATAACAATGAATGGGCGCCGTACCGCGCGCAATGGGGCGCAACGACGGCTCTCTCCGACATCGATTTCTACTGCTATTACGGCTGCCCGAGCGATTGGCAGTCTCACTTCTGGCAGGACCAGTTCTCTTCGCTGTTTGCGTGGTCCTCGATGGGTATGAGCTACTATAACGCCGCTCAGTTCACGCTCAGGCATCCTTCAAGCCATGGGCTGACGCTCGACTTCAGCTACACGTACTCGCACTCCATTGACATGGGATCCGATACGGAGCGTAGCAACGAATTCGGCGGTTCGAGCACGAATACCGGCGCATTCAGTGAAATCCTCAACACCTGGAAACCGTATCTGAATCGCGGCTCATCGGACTTCGACACTCGGCACCTGATTACGACCGACTGGGTTTATGTTCTCCCCTTTGGCCGTGGGAAGGCGTTCGGCGGCAACATCAACAGGTTTGCGGATGCCGTGATTGGCGGATGGCAGTGGTCGGGAATTCAACGGTGGACGAGTGGTTTACCATTCAGCTTCTTCGAACCGGGATGGACCACCAATTGGCAGGAAGAGAGTTATGGCGTGGTTACCGCGCCGATCAAGATGCGCCGCCACTTCGACCAGAACGGAAACCCGCAGTTCTTCGATGATGCTGCAGCTATCAACGCCGGAGCGTACTCGGGGTCGCCGGTTCGCCTTCCCTATCCGGGTGAGGCCGGGGAACGCAACAACTTCCGCGGAGACGGTCTCTTCAATGTAGACTCGGGCATTAACAAGACCTGGAAGATTCGCGAATCCGGTTCTCTCAAATTCGCGTGGGAAGTCTATAACGTGACGAACACCGTTCGATTCGATCCAGCTTCAATCGGAGGCCAGCTTACGGCCGGCGATCTCGGTGTGGCGAGCTCGTTATTGAGCGTGCCGCGCCGCATGCAGTTTAGCCTGAGGTTTGATTTCTAACCTGAACCCAGCAGTATGATCACGCCGGCGAGGAGGATTCCTTGCCGGCGTCTTTCATTTGGTTGGCGCTCGCATCCGAGATCGGTAATTCCGCTCATGCCGCCGGCGATTTTCGAACTTCCGCCGCAATTCGGCGCAATTCCGGCAATATGCGGCCGAGGGCGGCAGGGCCGGCTTTACGACTGCCGAGGGCGAAGTAGAGGTCGCGATAGAGGGGAAAGAGCTGCTCGTAGACGGCGGCCTCGGATGGATCGGGTTTTACCGCGCGCAGAGGCAGGCAGACAGCGCGCTGCGCTTCTTCGATCGTGTTGTAGGCGCCGGCTGCCAGCAAAGCCATAATCCCCGATCCAAGGCTGGTGGGAATACCGGCAGGCACCAGGATCGGCTTGTTGAGGACGTTGGCATAGATGCGATTCAGAACTTCGTTCTTTTGCGGAATGCCGCCGGCGTTGATCACGCGATCAACCCGAACGCCATGGTCTGCCATGCGCTCGAGGATGATTCGGGTGTGAAAGGCGGTGCCTTCAATTGCGGCGAATAACTCGTCCTGCACCGTTTGAACCAAATTCCAGCCCAGAGTGATTCCGCCCAGTTCCGGATTCACAATCACCGTGCGATCGCCGTTGTCCCAACTCATGCGCAGCAGGCCTGTCTGTCCTGCCTTGTACTGATCGAGACCTTCGGAAAGCGCTGCGACCGTCGTTTGTGCTCGGCGGGCGATGGCGTCGAAGATATCTCCAGTTGCCGAGAGGCCCGCTTCAATGCCTGCGTAGCCGGGATGAACGCTGCCTGGCACCACTCCGCAAACGCCGGGAACCAGTTGTGCTTTACGGGCGATGGCGATGATGCAGGTGGAGGTTCCCACGACGTTGACCACGTCGCCTTCCTGGATGTGGGAGCCGAGCGCATCCCAATGTGCATCAAACGCTCCCACCGGGACCGGAATGCCTTCGCGGAGGCCGAGTTTTTCAGCCCATTCCGGCGAAAGATGTCCCGCGAGACGATCGCTCGTGAGGTACTCGCCGCCGAGTTTGGCGCGGATGCCGGCAAAGACAGGATCGACAGCGACCAGGAATTCCTCGGGAGGCAAGCCACCCCATTTGGGGTTCCACATCCACTTGTGACCCATCGCGCAAACGCTGCGCTTCAGCTGGTCCACGCTGCTTATCCCGCACAATGTGGCTGCGACCATGTCACAGTGTTCGAGCGCAGTGACAAAATGATCACGCAACTGCGGGTTATGACGCAGCCAATGAAGCAGTTTCGCGAATCCCCATTCATGCGAGTAGACGCCGCCACACCAGTCGATTGCTTCCAGGCCTATGGCATGTGCCTTGGTCGTGATCTCCTCGGCTTCAGCGTGGGCACGATGATCGCACCAGAGGTAGTAGTCATCGAGCGGCTGCAGATTTTTGCCAACAGGAGCAACGCTGGACCCCGTGGTGTCGAGCGCAATGGAAGCGACCGCTCTGGGGTCAACGCCGGCAACGCGCAGCGCTTCGCGGGTCGCACTGGATAATGCGGCCATCTGGTCACCATGTGATTGGGTGGCGAAGTCAGGATCTTCGCGGCGGCGATGCAAGGGGTAAGGAGCGGAGGCGGTGCCGATGGGCCCGCGCCGGCTATCTACCACTGTTACTCGCACGCTCAACGTGCCGAAATCCACTCCGGCCACTACGGCCATTGATTCGCCTCCCGGATGCGCATATTGCCAAGCCAAAGGGTACAACATCCGGCGATGGGAGAGCAGTGGAGAGGCCGTCAGCCTACTTGACTGCAGCGGCTCCCCGCAGATTTGGTATCGGGCTCTCAAGGTTCTTCACGAGGATCGAAATGCGGCGATTGGATGGATCGAAAGGGTCATTCTTAACACGCAACAGCTGGTCAGCATAGCCGCGCACTTGTGTGACCTGGTCCGAACGAACACCATCTTGCTGCAGCAGCCTTCTGGCCGCATTGGCACGATCAGCCGACAGCTCCCAGTTCGTGTAGGTTGCATCCCTTGAATACGGCGCCGCGTCTGTATGGCCCTCGATGAGCAGATTGTTGGGCAGGGTCTTCAACTCCGAGGCCAAAAGAGCCAGCAGTTCCTGCCCGTTGTTGCTGAGGCGCGCACTGCCGCTTTCATAAAAGGTTCCATTCTTAGCTTCGATGAGCTCGATGCGAAGGCCCTCGGGTGTAATGGTGATCTCGATTTGCTTTTGAAGTTTTTCGAGTTCCTTGCGCGCCTTGATCTCCTGTTCCAGCTTCTCCTTGAGTTTTTGCAGATTTTCGTTACTGGCGGCAGAGACGGTTTCTCCCGTGCCGGTCATGGTGGTGCCCATCATGCTTGCCGTCCCTTTGGGGTCGTTGAAGTACCCTGCAACCGCTTTGCGGATTTTCTCGCTCGAATTCATCAGCCACAGAACAATGAACAGCGACATCAGGGCGGTGACGAAATCGGCATAGGCGACCTTCCAAGCGCCGCCATGGTGGCCGCCATGACCGCTGACGCGTTTGATGATGATGATCGGCCGTGATTTGGCGGGCGACATGCGCGGAATTCCTCTCTCGCGGTGACAGGCAGGTGCTCAGGCAGCCTGCTTATCTGCCGGCTGCGCGGCGACTGCCTGGTTCTTGCAGGTGCGCTCCATCTCGTCAAAGGTCGGGCGCACATGCGCCGGAATCGCTCGACGGCCCATCTCGACAGCAATCATCGGGGCTGAGCCCTTCAAGAACGAAAGCAGCAAGACGCGCAGGACGTGCAGGTAGCTGTTGTGTTCGTCTGCAGTTTTGCTCATGTTGGAACTGAGGGGACCGGCAACCCCATAGCAGAGAAGGATGCCAAGAAACGTCCCGACGAGGGCGGCTGCGACTTTGTGGCCAATCTCTTCCGGCGGTCCGCCGAGTGCGCCCATGGTGATGACGACGCCGAGGACGGCGGCCACGATGCCCAGGCCGGGCAGCGCATCCGCGACCGTCGAAAGCGCGTTGACTGGCTGGGTCGCGTCATGGTGGTGTACTTCCATATCGAGTTCCATCATCTGGTCCATGTCGAAGGGTTCGACGCCACCCGTGATCGCCATACGCAAGGTGTCGCAAACAAAGTTACGGCTATGCACGTCGGCCACAAAATCGGGATACGCCTTGAAGATCGCGCTTTCCGCCGGCTTCTCGACGTCCGTTTCGACACTCAGCAGGCCCTCTTTGCGGACCTTGTTGAGGAACTGGTACATCATCTTGAGCGTGCTCAGATACCGCTCCTTTGTGAACCCCGAGCCGCTCAACACACCTTTGAGCCCGGCGAGAATTCCCTTGAGGATGTGCACCGGATTGGCGACAAGGAGCGTTCCGGTGGCGGCTCCCGCGATGATCAGGAGTTCTGCCGGCTGGAGAAGCACTGCGATATGCCCCTTCTCCATCAGAAACCCGCCGATAACGGATGCGAAGACAAGAAGAATGCCTAGGATGGCGAACATGCTTGTCTCCGCGGGTGCAGCGTGCTGTGGTTGCCTCCGGCATGGAAGCTCGCGAGCATTGCTGCTTGTGCGCGCTCCAGTAAGTCGGGCAGGGGCTCGTGCGCGTCTGCCTGCGCTGCGCCGATGCTGACGGTGAGCGAGATGCGGTCGCCCCACCAGCGAAAGTCGGTGGTTCGAGCCAAGCCGGTGAGGACCTGGGCATGGGAGGCGAGTGTTTCAGAGGTGCGTTCGTGCGAAAGCACAAGGAACTGGTCTTCGCCCCAGTGTCCCATCTGCTCGGTGGGACGCAGGCCCTGCATCAGAGTGTGCTCCAGCTTGTCGACCATGGCTTCGCAGGCGCGGCATCCATGCGTTTTGCGCAAGCGCTCTGCCTGATCGACGAAAATCCACAGCAGGCCGAAAGGAACCCCGCTTTGAAGGAAGTCGGCATACTCCATTTCGAGCCGGTCCTGAAGCTCAGATTCGGTGGTCTCAATCTGAGGGCCGGTGCCGCATTCTCGGTGCGGCAACGCATCGAGATTCTCGGCAGGATGAAAGACGACAGCGTTCCCGATGCGACCGGCAAAATTATTTTCCAGAGCGAGCACCCTGACCAAGATGGGAAGCTGGTGGCCGAGTCGATGGCGGACCTGGATGAGGGATTCGCGCGGCGTGGGGTCCGATCCGGTCAACTCGACCCAACGCCTGACCCCGCCGACGATCAAGATGTCGAGAACTGCCGGAATGGGCCGGCCCACGAGATCGGAGCCGGTGTGACCGGTGATCGCCTCTGCTGCGCGGTTCCAGAATCGGACGAGGCCCTCCTGGTCGGCGCAGGCGATTCCTTCCGGCAAGGCATCGAGAACGGTCTGGAGCAGTTCGGTGGGATCGGACACGCACGCATCCTCACCGATACCATCGGCAGAGATGCGATCAACTTGACTCAACCGAGACGTTCACGGTGCGAGCGATATTTGTCGATCCGAAGCTCCCCGAGATCTCTCGATCTAAAGTATTCATTTTAAATGATTTGACTGCAAATTGCAATAATACATTTGACTGACGCTGAACTGCGCCGAGTTTCTGCGGGCCGGTCTGGCGGCATGGAGTTCTGCATTAGCATTGCGAGCATGCAGCTACGCAGCGCAATGCTTTACGTAAAAGATCTGGAACGGATGAAGCAGTTCTACAGCGAGTTGTTCGGGGTTGAACCGACGAACGAGAATTGGACGAATGTTTGGGCCAGCTTCGAGACGGGCGGTTTTCGATTCGCGCTGCATGCCATCCCCGCAGAAATTTCAAAGGACATCGAAATTGCATCTCCGCCAGTGCCGCGAGAAAGAGAGCCAGTGAAGTTGATTTTTGAAGTGAGGGATGTGGAACGCGAACGGGAACGGCTGGAATCGCTCGGGATCCAAACAGTGCGTCGTCCCTGGCAAAGGCCTGGAGAAGCCTGCGATGCGGCCGATCCCGAAGGGAATATCTTTCAATTCTGTTCGTCCGGCGCCGATGCCCCGCGGTGAATCGGGGTTTTAGCAGGCAGGAGGAACGACGAGCCGGATTACGCGGTGCGAAGAATAGAAGAAACTGGGCGGAGGGATTGCCGCCGACTAATGCCATTTTGACAAGCGCTTCTCATGTTAGCTGTCGCGCATGATCGACGACGGGGAGATGACGGAAGCGCGACGCGCGGGAAGCATGCTCGCAGTGACGACCAGAGCGGCAGGCAAAAGGGAAGCGATCACCCAAACCTGGATGGGCGGCCAAGAGATCGTGATATCGGCCATCAGCAATCGAAGGAGCACGAAAGACAGCAGCGTTCCGATTGCCGTGCCGGCGAGAGCGAGCACTCCGGCATTCTTTACCACGATCAGGGTGATGCGCCCCCGTTGCGCCCCCAGGGCGATGCGGAGCGCCCGATCGCGCTGGCGCTGACGTTCCGCATCGTTTTGTGAGCTCAGCAAGCCAAGGATGCTGAGTAGAAGCGCCGCGGCTGCGGACGCGCCGCCAATCAGGGTTGCAATCCGCAAACCTGCCAATCCGGACTGAGTCAATTGCGCCGTGAGTGTCTTGATCGCAATGCGCCCATTACCGCCAGGCACGCTTTCTATCTTTTTCCGAAGCTCTGCTTCGATGCCTTTGCTGCCTTTTGAATCTTTGAGAATCAGCGTCATGCGCGCGGGACAGTCGCGATCCATCAGAAAGTAAATGGTGGGTTCGGCGTGCCGTTCAAATGTGCCGAAAGGCTGTGACCTGACGACTCCGATGATCTCGGTTCTCACGCCGTTCTCATCGACGACCCCTGCACCGAGTGGTTTGTCATGGAAGAAGAGGTCTGCGGCTTCCTGATTGATTACGGCCACGCGCCCCTGGGCACGAACCTGATCAGAGAACTTCTCCCCCACGGTTGCCGCCATGCCGAGCGCGAGGAAATAGTTGGCCGAAACAGAATTCGTGTTCAACTCGACGCCGGATTCGGGAACGGCATGCGGCACGCGAAAGTGCGCGCCCCTGATGGGCCCTGGCGCGGCCGAGGGATTGAGATAGCCGTAGTAGATGGTCGGATGTCTTTGCTGCAGCTCATCGGGCTTTTTCTTGACCACACCGACGATCTCGATGGGCAGACCGGCCGGGTCTTGTATCACCAGGCCAATCGTCTGCGGGCCCAGAAGTTGGGCGGCCGCGTCTTCATCCACGACCGCGAGCCGGTATTTTTGATCGTTTATCCCAAACATCTTTTCGGCGGTCGATGGGTCTTCCAGCGAGTTGAGGGAGCCTGGTGTCAGCGCGACGATGTCCATATCGAGATCGCGATATTGAGAAGAGGATGGCATGACTTTGAAGGTTCGCCAGGTTGGCTGACTTCCGGGGAGCTGGGCAGTCCACCCCAGCGGCGAAAGACCGGCAATTGATTTTGTCTTCTGCTCCACTTCGCTGAAATAGGTTGTGTCAACCTCAGGCCCGTTCCGTGGGATTTGGGCTTGCACGGTAATAAGGATCGGATCGCCGAGAAGCTGTCCAGCACTGGTTCGCAATGCTGAGTGAAGGCCATCGAGAAGGAGCGCTGTGCAGAGAACGAGCATGCAGCATGCCGTGATCTGTCCGACGACCAAACCTGATCGGAGCCGCAGCATTGCTTTAGAGGGCGAACCGGTTTCCCGTTGAAGAACGGTCCAGGGGCGATCGGTTCTTGTGCCAAAAACAGGCATCATGCCGCAGAAGACTGTTACGACAATGCAGAGAAATGAGGCCCCGAAGATGGGGAGCAAATGAGGGGCGAAGCTGAGCCGTTCTGCGTCTTCTTTGAATAGAAAAACCGGAAGTGTGTGGGCGGTCAACATCCCCAGCAACAAGCCGAGGATCCCGCCGGCGATCGAGATGACGAGGCTGTCGGCGAACAGCTCTAGCAGCAACTCGGCGCGGGTTGCACCGAGAGCAATACGGAGAGAAGTCTCGTGCGATCGCCTCAAAGCACGTCCCAGGAGGAATGAAGCAACGTTGGTGCAGGCGACGAAGAAAACGGCTGCCGCAGAGAAGCTGAGAAAGATGCCGACGCGCGCAAGCCCGCGGGCCCGATTCGGCAGAATGCCGGTGAAAGGCGTAACGCGCACTTCACCCAAGGTGCTAGAACGCAATGCAGCCTGCGCCTGGGGAATTGAAGCGCCGGAGTGAAGACGTGCAAGAACCCATAGATTTCGCCTGTCGTGGTCGGCATTTTTTAATTCCTGTTCGTTTGATTGGATCCAGAGATCCACTCTCTGGCCGGTATAGAGTCCGTCGAGCTGAATCGGCGCGATTCCCGAAATTCTCAGTTCTGCTTGATCGATGCGGATGGTTGAGCCGAGCACATCTTTTTTGCTGCTGAACTGGTTTTCCCAAATACGGTGACTGATGACTGCGCCATCGGTGAGTGGGATTGCCAAGGATTTCGCAAGGTTGGGCATGACGGTCGCAATGGTTGCGATTTGGGATCGGCCGTCGATTGTCGCTTTGCCGGGATTGATTCGCACCGCACCGACCCAATCGAATATTCCAGGGGTGCTTGCGAGCCGTTGATATTCGTCGAGTGAGAGAGGTCCTGCCCCGCGGGAGGGATCTTGCCGCAGAATCGACACGACGCCGTTCGAGCTTTTGAGCGGGAGCGAGGGGTGAGTCAATCCCCGCAGAAACCCGTATACGGCTGCATTGCCGCCTACTCCAAGCGCGATGGTCAGCAGTAAAGCAAATGACAGGCCCGGCGCCCGCGCAAATGCTCTCGCTGACCTGCGGATTCTGAGAAGGCTTCTAGACAAGGCCACCCGGATTAGTGTGCAAGCCCGGCTCCACAAAATGCGGCGAATTTCCTTGGCTTACCCAGGGTAATCCGGTTTTTTGCGTCCGGTTCCGGCCCCATGTGTCCGTATTTGGACAGAGCTCAACTCTATTGCGACTTGCGTGGTTGGAACGCAGAGAACGAGCCTCAGTCGCGAACCGCTGTGATTCGCGTCTCGAGTCCGAAGTCGCGCAGGATGCGGTCGTACCAACTGTCGTCATCGGATGCGTAGAGGTCGGCCCACGCCTCGTCGCTCATCGAACGGCGCCATTCGAGGAATGGCACGGCATCGGGGCCGACGGGGTGCCGGAGCTGCCACGTTCCGCTCTCCACAACCTCGAGAATCTTCTGCGCCACGACCGTGGGCGGCACGGGATGCTGCAGCGATGCAGCGAACAGGTTGCTAAACCGCTCGGTCTGACGATAAGGCGAGTCATTGGAGGGGGTGGAGAGACGCCGCGCCATCGCCGTATCAATGATGCCGGGCTCGACGATGGCGACGCGCACGTTGAAGCTCTTCAGCTCGCCGGCCAGCCCCTCGCTCAGCGCTTCAAGGGCCCACTTCGAGGCCATATACGGCGTGAGCGGCGCGCTGGCGATACGTCCAGCGACAGAGGAGACGTTGACGATGCAGCCGTCCCGCCGTTCTCGCATGTGCTTGACAACCGCCTGAATGGTCCTGATACAGCCGAAGTAATTCGTTTCCATTGCCGCACGAAACACCGCCATCGGCAGCTCTTCAACGGCTCCATAGGCCTCAATGCCGGCGTTATTGATCAGCACATCGATAGCGCCGTGCCTGGCGACGATGGCGTTGATGCCGCTCTGAACCGAGTCGTCGGAATCAACATCGAGCACCGATATCGATATGGGCAGATTCTCCTTCGCGGCCGCTTCGCCGAGGTTGGATTGTGCCGGATTCCGCATCGTGGCAAAAACCTGATGCCCGTTGCGCGCAAACGTCAGCGCGGTCTCGTAGCCGATTCCCTTGCTCGTTCCAGTGATCAGGACAGAAGACACAACGACCTCCAGCATCGCTCTCGCGGGTGGTGCATAGTTGGAATTGGGGGACCGGGAGCCCGGAATACCTCATACGGTAGCAGCGTCTCGAGTCATTGTCAGCCGAAATCAGCCGAAAAAGAGAAGGTGCGCCGGCTGGCGCCTCAAGCCTATCCGCACTCAGGTAGCAGCATTTTTTGCGGGGGATGGATCATGGAGGGGGAGGCGGACGGTAAATCGGGTGTTGCCCGGTTCAGATGAAACGTCGATCTTGCCGCCGAACTTCTGGGTTACGATGCGGTGGACGATCTCGAGTCCGAGGCCGGTTCCGGCACCTTGCGGCTTGGTAGTGAAGAAAGCCTCAAAGATGCGCGGCAGGACTTCGGCGGGAATGCCGGGGCCGTGATCGGTAATCGCGATAGCGAGCCAGTCGGGCTCGGTCCAAGTGGAAACCTCGATATGGCCTTGACCGGGCGAGGCGTCAGCAGCGTTGTCGATGAGATTGGTCCAGACCTGACTCAAAGCAAAGCCGCGCGTACGGATGATGGAAGGTTTTGCATCGAACTTCTTTTCGATGGTGATCTGCTTGAGGCGCAGCTTGTGTCCCAGGATGGTAAGCGTGCTTTGCAGGCTGTCATGGATATCAAGATCGCGGGCCGCCGATCGCTCGTCGTAGGCGAATTTCTTTACAGCCATTACGAGGTCGGAGATGCGCGAGATGCTTTCTTCAATGGCGCAGACCAGCGACATGGAAGAGATGAGCGCACCGAGCCAGTTGAGGGCGTCGGAGAATGAATCGGCTTCAAAGTACTCTCGGGCGCAGATCAACTCTTCCTGGTTGAAGCCCATGCTGACGAGAGCGGGAGCGATGGTGTATGCATTTTCGACGCCGGTCGAATTGAGCCACTCTCCCAAGTGTTCTTCCGCCTCAGCTTGTTCAAGGCTGCTCATCGCGGCGAGCTTGCAGCCGTTCACGCTGTGCTCGAGGAGAGCCCGCATGCACTCGAGCTGTTGCGGAGTTTTGGGGCGGCTGGCGTTGCGGAGTCCAATCTGCTGAAGCTTGAGAAGGTTTTCACGGAGCTGCGAGGCAGATCGCTTTGCCGCGGAGCCGGGATTGTGAAGCTCGTGCATTAAGCCGGCGGCGAGTGTTCCCAGCGAAACGAGCTTTTCGCGATGGAGTGCTTCGACCTGGTAGGCCTGTAGCCGCTGCGCCATATCGGCGAGAATGATTTTGCGCGCTTCGGGGCAGCAGGCCAAAAGAGCCCAGAATTGCTCACTCGTGAATCGAGCCATCACCGAATCTTCGGTTGCGGTAATCAGGAAGGGAATTTGGGCGCGTCCTGTCAGCAGTGGAGTTTCGCCAAAGCCCTCGCCAGTGCGCGCTGTGCCGACGGTGGTAAGCGAGCCATCTGGTTCTTGGCGCTCCGCTCGGCCGTCGCCTTTCAAAACGATCCAGTAATGATCGGCGGGAGAACCGGGCGTGACCAGGACTGCGCCGGATTTCGCTGTCACGCGCTCGATGCGATCGAGTCCGGGAAGATGATCGACGTTGGTGCCCGAAAAAGGACGGGTGGTGCGTAGTTCCGCCGCCATGTCCTTGAATGCGACGGATTCGATGATCATTGATTTATCGGCTTCCGCCATGCTGTGTTCGTTCCACTCCCACCTGAGAACCCCGCAGAGAAAATCAAACTGCGGTAGACCGATTTCCCTAAGCGGCCCAAGCCGCGTTTATTTTTTGGTTCTACAACGCTTGCGCCTTAACGAACAAACCCCGCGTGCTTTCAGAATCTCTATCTCCTTCTGGCCGCCACTCAATCCCGACCGTGTGAAGGTCTAGAACCCTGCCAGATATTGATGCGCGAACTGCACCGCGATCGAGCCTTCTCCAACTGCCGACGCCACCCGCTTTACCGAGCCATGCCGCACATCTCCCGCGACGAAGATACCCGGAACGCTGGTTTCAAGCAGGAAGGGCTCACGTGCCTCGCGCCATCCATCCGGCAATTTCCCGTCATGTCGCAGATCCGGACCCGCCAACACAAAACCTTTTTCATCGCGCAAAATGCAAGCGGGCAACCACGCAACGCCGGGTTCCGCCCCAATGAAAACGAAGACAGAAGAAGCGGGCACGTTGTATTCCCCCTGCGGACCGCGCAGTTTGAGGCATTCCAAGCGATCTTCGCCCTGGGCCTCGACGACCTGTGTTTTGGCCGCGACCACAATATTGGATGTGCGTTCAATCTCATCGATTAAATATTTCGACATCGTCGCAGACAAGCCCGATCCGCGCACAAGCATGGTTACTTTTTGGGCATATTTGGCAAAGTGCAAGGCAGCCTGGCCAGCGGAATTGGCGCCCCCAACGACAAATACTTCTTCGTCCTTGCAGGCGACGGCTTCAACCAGCGCGGCGCCATAGTAAATGCCGCGTCCCGCCAGGCGGGCTGCACCCTGGATATCGAGCTTTCGGTATTGCACGCCTGATGCTAGCAGGACGACGTGGGTGGCGACCTCGCGGCCGTCTGAAAGTTGCACAAAGCGATATTGGCCGTCGATGCGGAGGCCTGTAGCTCGCTGCATGAGGAACTCGGCGCCGAAGCGCGTGGCCTGAAGGTGGGCTCGGCGGCCCAGCTCTTCGCCGGTCACGCCCTGGTGAAAGCCCAGGTAGTTCTCAATGCGTGAAGAAGAGCCGGCTTGCCCGCCTGGAGCTTCCGGTTCAATGATGAGGGTGCGCAGGCCCTCGCTGGCGCCATAAACCGCGGCGGCAAGACCAGCGGGCCCGGCGCCCACCACGGCGATGTCGTAAAACTCCTGCGCGGCCTGGGTTCTGAGACCGACGCGAGCGGCAAGGGATTCCGGAGTGGCTTCGGCGAGCATGGTGCCGTCGGGGAACAGGACGAAGGGCATTTGCTCGCCGGTCAGATGGCGCTCACCAACCAGCTTTTGCGCTTCGTCATTCGACGAAATATCGAGCCAGCGATAGGCCACGTGATTTCGAGACAAAAAGTTGCGCAGCATGTGATCTTGGAGAGACCAGCGGCTCCCGATCACGCGGAGACCTTCGAACGGCGGTCGATAGCCGGATTTCCAATCGTCGAGGAGATCGTTGAGGACGGGGTAGAGTTTCTCCTCGGGGGGATCCCATGGCTTGTTGAGGTAGTAGTGAATGCGCGCGGAGTTGATGGCCTGAATTGCGGCCTCAGTATCGGCGTAGGCGGTCAGGAGCACGCGGCGTGCCTCGGGATAGAGTTCGCGGGCGCGCTCGAGGAATTCAACGCCCGTCAGTCCCGGCATGCGCTGATCGCTGAGGAGGAGTGCGACGGGTTCCTTCCTTGCCTGGAGTTGCGCGAGGGTGTCGAGGGCTGCCTGCCCGCTGCCCGCGCGCATGATCCGGTATGTGGCTCCGTATTGGCTGCGCAGATCCTGTACCACGGCCTCCAGAACGCTGGAATCATCATCGATCGCAAGTAAAACCGGCCTCGCCATATGCTCCTAGTCTAGGACCTCGGGTTGGGTGAGTTTTTCAGAGTTTTTACAAGTCCAATGAGCCTAATCAGTTAACAGCTAGCACGTTAGTTGTAGTGGGGAACCTAGTGACGTGACGGGGTTTGGGCTGTAAGCTTGTTCCAACACGTTACCTTAGGGTTGACCCTTTGGAACTTGCAATGATGACCAAAGGCATTGAAAATCCCCGCTTCAATGTGGCATGCCGGCGGCTTTCGTATTTTTTGTGTGTATCTGCCGATACAGTCCTTGAGGGCAGAAGTTGCAACCTGATCTTGAACCGCGGTGCCGGACCAGGTTGAGAGGATCATCGTTTGATCTGGTCTATGGGCCCCGCAGTGCATGGGACAACGCGACATGAATAAGGTCATTCTTGCCGATTCACAAGCAATCTTCAGAGCCGGCACGGCTAAAGTGCTGGCGATGGATGAAGATTTACGCATCATTGCCCAGTGTTCCGATCTGGATCGCATGATGCACGCGATTAGCACGTTTCCGGGCGCTATCGTGGTGATGGCGGCTTCGCTGCGGCCGGACATCCGGCATCTGCGGTCTTTGCTCGAATCCACCAATAGCCGCGGGATTGTGATTGCCGAGAACAACGAGATGGCGAGTGCTTTTCTGCAGCAGGGTTTTCGCGGCGTGGTATTCCGCAACGTGACAGGTCCATCGCTGGTGGAGTGCGTTCGGCGGGTGGCTGCCGGGGAAACGTGGGCGCCTCCGCAACTGATGATGCCCGAATCGCCGGAAGAGGACATGGTGGGAGCGCGTGTGCGCGACCGCCTTACGCCGAAGGAAATGCGAATTGTAGCGCTCATCGTTCAAGGGTGCAAGAACCGCGAGATTGCTCTTCGCCTGAAGACGACGGAGCAGGTGATCAAGAATTACCTGCGCTCGATTTACGACAAGACGGGTGTGAGCGACCGGCTTGAACTGGCCCTCTTTACGATTCACCATAAGGTCCTGGCCGCGGCTGCTGCCGAGGTGGGCAGCAAGCTTGATGCGGAAGAGCAGGCCGCCGCGCCTCCGGCGGTTGCGTAGTCAATCTAGAGTTTTTCGGCCACGCTTTTTGCCTGCGTGAAGAGCAGCAGGTAGTCAGGACCGCCTGCCTTGGAATCCGTCCCGCTCATATTGAATCCGCCAAACGGGTGTGCGCCCACCATGGCGCCTGTGCATTTGCGATTCAAGTAAAGATTGCCGACATGGAATTCATTGCGCGCCAGGTCGAGGCGTTCGCGATCTGACGTGTAGAGGGCGCCGGTCAAGCCGTACTCAGTGTTGTTGGCGACCTTCAGTCCTGCCTTGAAATCGTCGACCTTGATGACAGCCAAGACCGGTCCGAAGATCTCTTCCTGGGAGATGACCGCGTCAGGAGCAATATCGGCGATGACGGTGGGCTCAAGGAAGAATCCGCCGTCCTCGGTCTGCACGGTGTTACCGCCCACGATGAGGCGACCTTCTTTCTTGCCGGTTTCGATGTAGCTCACCATGGAGTCGAGAGCGGCTTTGTTGATGACGGGACCCATGTTCGGGTTAGTGGCCGGATCGCCGACAGTCAGTTTCGCCACCCGCTCGCGCAGACCATCGACGACATCTTGATAGACCGAGGCTTCGACAATCACGCGCGAGCAGGCCGAGCACTTCTGGCCACTGAATCCGAATGCGGACGCGACGACGCCATCGACAGCCGACTCGATCTCAGCATCTGCGCAAATGAGAATTGAATCCTTTCCGCCCATTTCGAGAATGGTGCGCTTGATCCAGATCTGACCCGGCTGCGTCTTTGCGGCGCGCTCGTGGATTTCGAGTCCTACACTCTTGGAACCCGTGAAGGCGATGAAGCGCGTCTTCGGGTGCTCGACGATTGCATTGCCGAAGCTGGCGCCCGAGCCAGGACAGAAATTGACGACGCCATCGGGCATGCCGGCTTCTTCGAGAACTTCTACAAATTTGGCTGCGATCGTGGGCGAGTCGCTGGATGGCTTGAGGATGACCGTATTCCCGGTGACGATGGAGGCGGCGGTCATGCCGGCCATGATGGCAAAGGGAAAATTCCACGGCGGAATCACGGCGCCCACGCCTAGCGGGATATAGAGCAGTTGATCGCGCTCGCCGGGGTATTGGATGGGCGTTTGGGATTGAGCGAGGCGCAGTGCTTCGCGGGAGTAGAACTCCAGGAAGTCGATGGTTTCGCCGACGTCGGCATCGGCTTCGGCCCAGTTCTTGCCGACTTCGTAGGTGAGCCATGCGCAAAATTCAAGCTTGCGGCGACGGATGATTTCAGCGGCAGCGAGGAGGAGCGAGGTTCTGGTTTCGACGGAGGTGCGGCTCCAGGTCTCGAAGGCCTGGAGGGCTGCCCGCATTGCGGGCTCAGCGTGTTCGGCGCCTGCCTTCTGGTGAGTGCCAACGATTTGCGAGGGGCGGGCGGGGTTCAGTGAGCGGATTTTGCCGTCGGTTTTGGAGCGATGGCCGCCGATGATGAGGTCGTATTCGCGGCCCAACTGGGATGCCACCAGATTCAGCGCCTGCTGCATGTCGCGGGCAGTTTCGGGATCTTTGAAATTAGTAAAGGGCTCGTTACGGAAGGCGCCCTGTGGCGAGCGCGGAAGAATCGTTGTTGGTGCAGTCAAAGTTGCCATGGCTTCTCCAGTTTAGTCCAGAAGTTGGAGGCCCATCCATTAGCCAGGCCGCTGCATTTGCGGTGCGTTTTCGGGAAAAGAGGGGTTTCGGAACGAATCTGAGCGCTCGGCCGAAACTATGCCAGGGAATCGGGGTTTAGGTCTGTCAGTCCCACTCGGCCGAGGACCGCCTTGACGCTGGTGGTCTCGCCGGGACCGACAGAAGACGGGATGCGGACAGGTGCTGATCGAGCCCGTAGTGGTCCGGACCTTACGTGGTTGCCGGTGGCGTGAGTATCCGAGACCTGTGAGGGAATATGAGTTGTCGAATCGAAGAGGAACGGGGCCCTATCATCACCGCGAGCCCGAAGCTTGCGCACACTTACGGTGGCATAGACGCGAATTTGCGTGTGGCGAATACACGTTGGAGCGGCATGCCAGTTTTTTTTGCGGCGGTCGCGCTGGTTTTTTCCGCAGCGGGAACGGCCGCGGCGCAGCAAGATTGGCCGCCGGATGACAGCTATAACCAGTCTCCTTACGAGCAGGCGCCGGCGTATCAGCAGCCTTATGAGCAGCAGCCGGGATACGGGCAACAGTATCCGCAGCAGTACGCGCCAAACCAGCAGCAGTATGCCTACGGTAACCAGCCCTATTATTCGCAGCAGCCTCAGGGCAATGACGTGACACAGCCTCTGAGCCCCGATCAGCTTCAACAGCTTGTGGCGCCGATCGCGCTTTATCCGGACAACTTAGTGGCGGAGGTCCTGGCGGCCTCGACTTATCCGGCGCAGGTTTCTGCGGCAGACCAATGGCTACGGATGCAGGGCAATGTGCCGCCCGAGCAGATTGTTGCGGGCGCAAACGCGCAGGCGAGCTGGGATCCAAGCATCAAGGCGCTCACCGCGTTTCCGCAGGTGCTCGCGATGATGGATCGTAACCTGCAATGGACCACAAGCTTAGGCAATGCTTATTACAATCAGCCTCAAGATGTGCTGCAGACCATCCAGGTGATGCGCGACCGTGCCGAGGCAGCCGGAAACCTGCAGAGCACGCCGCAGGAAACGGTGAGCGACGACCAGGGATACGTGAATATTGCGCCAGCCAATCCCGAAGTGGTGTACGTCCCAACCTACAATCCATGGGCGGCCTACGGACAGCCGGTCGATCCCTATCCTGGGTTCTCAGTTCTTGGCGCAATTGGCTCATTCTTTGGTAATTCACTGATGAGCTGGGGGCCGGGGATTGCCATGAATGCCTTCACGGCCATGCCCTGGGGCTGGCTCGGCTGGGGATTGGATTGGCTCGCCCATTCGATTCTGTTCAACCACGGCAACTACTTTACGCACAGCGGTTCGGTGGCTGATTGGGGATTTCCACACGGAGGACCGCGGTATTACCCGGGCAGACCGGCATGGGATGGAGGACGCGGAGGCTGGAACCGCGGTGGGTATGAGCGAGCCGATAGGAATCGGGGATGGGCTGCTGGTGGAAACCGGGAAGCGTATGGGGGCGGGTTGATGAACCGCGGCGAGTTGCGTGGCGGGCCGGCGCATAGCTGGGGTGACGCGCGAACGCAGGAAGGGTTTAATCGAGGGCTGCCGCAGCGTGGCGAGGTGTACGGGCGACCGGCATTGCCCGGTGGGCAAGGTTTCCGCGGCGGATCCAATGAGCAATTTGGCCGACAGCAGGCGTTCATGGGGCGTGGAGAATCGGGATTCGGCTCGGGCTTCAACGGTCGACAGCAAGTTTACGGCGGGCACTCGGGATTGACGTATGGCACGCCCTCGCGCGGACCTGAGAACGGATTTCGCAGTGGGCAATTCAATGGGCGCCACGGCATGAGCTACGGCGCGCCGTCGCGGACTTATACGACGCCGCAAAACAGTTTTCACGGGCAGGAATTCGGGGGCGGCCATTCTTATGGAGGTTATTCAGGTTTCGGCGGCAACCAGCAGCATTCAGGAGGGTTTCACCTCTTTGGAGGCGGACATTCCAACGAGTACAAGGCTCCGAAGAGCTTCAGCTACGGAGGAGGTCACTCAAGCTGGGGCGGCGGTGGATTCAAGGCTCCGAAAGCTCCCAAGATGAGTGGTGGCGGCCACTGGGGTGGAGGCGGACATTCGTTCGGCGGCGGTGGTCATTTCAGTGGTCATTCGGGCGGCGGACATTCGAGTGGACACGGCGGAGGCGGGCACCACCACTGAGATTTCGTTTTCGTGGATTGCTCACGCGATGCTGCGAAGTGGCTCCACAGGTGCGGCGACGGTTGGCTTTTGTCGAGCGCAGGCACTGATGGAATCAGAAACCGCCCACGCTGCGCCGGACATGGCGAGCGAGATTCCGAATCCAGACCAGGAAAAATGATCGTGCGGGGTGGAGAGCAGCTTGAGGCCCCAGACGAAAATCGTGAAGCCGAGGATCATCGCGGTCAGCAGGCGGGTGGCAAGCGCGGAGAGGATTCCGGTGAGGATGGACGCCGCGGCGAGGAAGAAGCAGACGGTCGTGGCGTAGGCCCAGAACTTCGGGCCGGGCGGAATCCAAGCGGGGATCCACGAGGGCAGACCTGGCAAATCAATGATGTGCACGATTCCGAATGAGAGGACGCAGACGACATAGAGGCGGGCGACGAGAGGCTCGCGCTTTGCCCAGCCCGAGTTGGGCGGAGACACGAGAAGATACGCAACTGCGCCGCCGATTACGAGGGAGAGCTCTTCAAAGAAGTTTCCCGCTGGATCGTAACTCAAAGGCAGCGCGAAGATTTTCGGCACCCACAAGAGCGTGAAGATCGAATAGAGGGCGGTGAGGGCCACAGCTCCGATGCGGGCGGTGCGCCGCCATAAAATGGCGATGCCTGTGGCAAACTCGACGATGGCGGTCAGGTAGGCGAGCGGCTCGCGAAAAGGAACGGAAGGCAGGACGCGCTGCCACATGGTGGCGAAATCGCCCCACGCGAGGCCGATGAGGCCGAGGGCAATGGCGCCGAGGGCATAGACATACAAGCCGAGGTTGGATGCGAGGCTTCGGTTGGTCATGGCGAGAGCGCAGACTGAAATCAGCGCGGAGCGATCAGGATATGGCGCGGAGGGGCGCGTGGACATAGCCACTTGGGGCCGGGGAGACATTGCCGGTCGGACCGCCATGCTTCTGTATTCGCAGATCAGATTTGTCCTCATCCGCCGATCAACGAATTCGAACGAAGGACAAACGCCGTCTTTCGACTTGCCGCTGGCTCACCCAGATGACATGAACCTGTTTAGAGTGCGTCTCCAGATCAGCGGGTTTCGGTGAGGGCTTCGGTGGCTTTGCTCATTTTCGCGGTTCGCTCGAGCTTGTCCCAGTTGAAGGGCTTGCCGTCGATGGCGCGCACCAGCGTCTTGAACAGCACGACCGAGAACACCTGGCGGTAGGCGAAGCGTTGCAGCCAGATGTGGAAGAGCAGCCATCCGTCTCCCTTGTTGGCGGGATGGCGTCGCTCAAGCGAGAAGGCGACGACCGAGGTGATGAAGTCGATCAGCAGAAAGGTTCCGAAGTAAGCCAGCAGCTTTTGCAGGCTGGCCATGGAGGCGGCTTCAGGGTGGTAGTAGCGGTCGACGAAGTAATGGCCGACGCCGGCCATGAACATGAGATCGATAAAGGGCGAAACGAGCGGGAGCAGCATCTGGAAGATGAGGATATTGGGCAGCGCGAAGAGACCCATCGCCTTGTTGCGAATAAATGCGGCACGGTGTTTCCAGACGGATTGGAGGATGCCGAAGGACCAGCGGAAGCGCTGGCGCATGAGGCCACGGGCATCATGCGGCGCCTCAGTGAACGCAAGGGCGCGGTCCTCGTAGATGACCTTGAACTGCTGCTCGAGCAGGTTCATGGTTAAGTCGGCGTCTTCGGCGACGGTGTTGAGGGGGTATCCTCCGGCTTTCTTGACTGGGGCGGTACGCCACGCGCCGATGGCTCCCGGAACGACCGTGACGACGTGGAAGAGGTCGAGGGCGCGGCGTTCGAAGTTCTGGCTGGTGATGTATTCGAGTGCCTGCCAGCGGGTCCAGAGATTGATGCGGTTGCCCACCTTGGCATTGCCGGCAACAGCGCCGACGGTGGGATCTTCGAAATGGGGAAGGAGCTTGGTAATGGCGTCGCCGGCGATGACTGTGTCCGCGTCGATACCGACGTAGAACTCCTCTTCAATCTGATTAAGCGCGAAGTTGAGCGCGGCGGCCTTGCCTCCGTTGGGCTTGGTGAGGATGCGCACCCGGCCGGCGGCGATCTCGCGCTTGTAGGCTTCGCGCGCGATTTCGAAGGTGTCGTCGGTCGAGCCATCGTCGATGACGACGACGCGAAGATTCTCATAATCGGAGTGGAGCACCGAGCGAATGGTGCGGACGATGACCTTCTCTTCGTTGTAGGCCGGAATGAGCACGGCGATGGGTGGATTGAATCCTGAAGATGCGGGGCGGTGAGGGCGGCGCAGGCGATCGATGACGGCGAAGATTCCGACCAGAATCAGGCGCGCGCTCATGAGGACGTCACCGAGAAAGAAGACGAGAACGATGAACTGGCCGATGATGGCGAGCGTGGAGAACGCGACGGAGTCGGGGAGTGCTCGCACGGCTTGCCAGAAGGTGAGACGCGGCATCACCTCGGCGGTTGTCTTGCCCATCAGATGCGAGACGGGAACGATGGTATAGCCATGGGCGCGGAGCGCGTCAATCAGGAACGGCAGTGCGGCCACGGTGGCGAGGCGGTTTCCGCCGCCATCGTGCAGCAGGATGATCGAGCCTTGGAACTGGGGCTTGTTTTTATTGTGCGTCAGCTGATCGAGGACCGATTGCGTGATTTCCTGTGGCGTTTTGTGAATCCGCTCATCCCAGTCGTTGGTGTCGATCTTGTTGCCGATGATGGTGAAGCCGTCCTGCTGGATGTGAACGATGGGTGCTGCCTGGTCGTCGGTGTCGGGCTCTTCGTCGATGTCGTAGGGCGGCCGAAAGTAGAGGGGCTGGACGCCGAGTTTGCTGGCGAAGAGCCGCTCGGTAAGCTTGATTTCAAGATCGAGACGGGCGAGTGGAATTTCGCTGATATCGGGATGCGTATAGGTGTGGTTGCCGATCTCATCGCCATCGCGCACTTCGCGCCGGATAAGGCCGACGTTTTCGAGTGCCTCCTCGCCGATGATCAGGAAAGTGCCGGTGCAGTGCTTTTGCTCAAGGATGTCGAGAATTCTGGGAGTCCAGTGGGGGTCGGGACCGTCATCGAACGATAGCGCAACTTCGTTGGGATGGTAGCCGTAATACTGCACCGTGTAGGAATGCGGGTACACATCCATGTGCTCGTCAATGATGAGCTTTTTGTGCGGATCCGGCTCGTCGCTATCGATGAGGAGCGTGCGCTTGCCCGGCTGCGGTGAGCCGGTCACGCGGATGATATCGCCGGCGCCCTCGACGTTTACGTCGTGCCCGGGTTGCATGGAGCCGAGCTCATTGAGCGATTCGGGATTGTTTGGTTTGTCCCAGACATTCCACATCGCGCTGTCTTCGGATCCGAGACGGAATAACGCGAAGGTCTGCATGCCCAGATCGCGCGCGCCGCGCATTTCGTCGAGGAGGGTGACTCCGTCGAGGAACCAAACGACGTGGCGCTGGTTTGAATCCTCGTCGATGTATTCGAAGTGAGGATTCAGGGTGTTGTAGTCGAGGTCAAGGTCGGCATCGGCGTCGGCGGCTCGCTGCCATGCGTCGGACACCGACAAATCTTCGGTGTCGAGGACCTGGGGTTTTTGCGCCGCGTGTCCCCTCTTGGGCGCGGGAGGGATGGACAGGGTCCAGTCGTAGCCGTAATTGCCGACGGCGCAGATGAGCTTCTGGATCGGGACGTCCTTCATGGCGCGACGAAGATTGTTCAGAAACCAATCCTGGGCGGCGATGGGACCGGGATCGCTGGTGAGCTCGTGCTGGTCGTAGTTCATGAGCACAATGCCATCGGAGTTGGAGGCGATCTGCTTCAGGTCGTTATCGGGGGTGGCGGCGGCCGCGGCAACGTAGAGGCGCAGGTTGAGCGGATGGAGGTCGGAATAGAGCTGGCGGATGAAATCGAGGTATGCCGGATCAGCGTCGGCATTGAGGCTTTCAATGTCGAGCGAAAGACCTCGATAGGCGGGGATCGCAGTGAGAAAACGGACAATCTGTTCGCGCAGCGCCGCGCTCTTTTCGGGGTCTTTCAGTAGATCGCCGACGCCCGCGTCCCAGCTTTGCGTGTGGACGTTGTAATTGTTGAGATGGGGGAAGATTTCAGTGTCCTGGTGCGCCTGCTGGATAACGCGCTTGACCTTGTTGAGTTCATCCGGATCGTGCACCACCCCGTTTTCCACGATGGGATAATCGCGGATGTTATCACTGGTGACGGCCGTCAAGGTTCCCTGGGGCGCGGTGACATGCAGCCATTGGGGGAAGATCATGTCGATCTGGTGGACGTGAGCCTTGAGCGATGAGAAGCTGGCTGGATCGTCGGGCGCGTAGTAAGCGAAGCGCAAACCTTCGCCGGTGTTGAAGGGTATTTCAGAAGGTCTGCGCGCGGTTTTGCGGTGCGGCGCGCGGAGTGTCTTGGCGTTGCGCGTTTGGATATTGTGATCGCGCAAGGCCTTGTAATTGTGGTGGGGCGTGGGCGCAAGCAACTCGGGAAGCCGCTGCGTGCGCATCACGTTGAAGATGAAGCCGGCCAGAACAAGAGTAAAGACGACGGCGCTGATATCGAAGACGCGGCGCAGGCGCTTCCAGCGCTTTCGCTGAGGATCGAAGAATATCTGTCTATCAGGCATGAATGAGTACTTCTCTTGCTTCGCAGGTGCGCGACGTTCGTGGAAACCGTCAGGATTTGCAGTTGAAATGTGGCAAAACGGTTCCCTCCGCAGCTGCCCCGGCAATTAGGCAGGCCTCAGGCTATACAGTACAAATCGTATGGAAGCTGCAGCAGAGAGTCAATTGAATGCCCCGGGTAGCAGGACGGCGGGGCTGGCCGAGAAATTGTCCACTGGAGCGGCACTTGCGGCGGGTGGGGTGCTGCGGGCTTGGATGCTGGGGAAGTTCTTTCAAGCTAACGGGGACACACTGGTCTACGGGGGTATTGCGAAGAATCTGCTGCTGCATGGGCGCTATGCGCTGACCTTGGGCTCGGGGCAGACGTTTCCGACGCTGATCCGGCTGCCTGGATATCCGTTTTTCCTGGCGGCGTGCTTCAAGGTTTTTGGGGTTGACAACTATGGCGCCGTGTCGTGGGTCCAGATTGTGGTGGCGCTGGCCGGTTGCCTGTTGCTGGCTGATTTTGCACGGCGGATTGCGCCAAAGGGAAGGGAAACGAGCGCGGCTCAAGGCGCACTCTGGCTGGCTGCCCTGTGTCCTTTTACGGCGATTTATGATGCAACTCCGCTAACGGAGGGACTTACCCTGTTTTCGCTGTCGCTAGCGCTTTGGTCGGCGGCGCGTTTCCGGGTAAAGCCGGGGTGGGGCATGGCGCTGTGGTTCACGTTTGCGATAGCTTTTGCGGCACTGCTGCGACCCGACGGCCCGCTGGTTGCGATTGCGCTGGCTCCGACGCTGTTTGTGGGATTGCGGCGAGTGGCCGAAGGTGCGCGCAAGCGGGTGTTGCGCATCGCGATCGTGTCCCTTGTTCTGGCGGTTGTTCCATTTGCGGCCTGGACATGGAGGAACTGGAAGGTATTTCACATATTCGAACCCCTCGTGCCCGCGTCGGCGACCGATCCGGGAGACCCCACATATCCAGGATGGGAGCGGTGGGTAAAAACGTGGTGTCTCGATTTTGTATCGACCTATCAGGTGTATTGGAATGTGCCCGGGGATGAACTGGACATCCAAGCACTACCGGAGCGTGCGTTCGATTCGACGCAGCAGAGGGAGAGCACCGCGAAGATCTTTGCGGAGTATGACGACCATGGATTCAACCTGACGCCTGAAATCGATGCGAAGTTTGCGCGGCTGGCGCAGGAACGGATCGCGGCGCGCCCGCTGCGATACTATGTTCTGCTGCCGCTTGGTCGCGTGATGGACATGTGGCTGCGGCCGCGCGTAGAGAATTTGCCGATCGATCTTGATTGGTGGGTGTACGGGCACCATTACGCGGAAACGCGGTTCAGCTGGTTTTATGCGGCGTTGAACGCGCTCTACATTCTGCTGGGGATTGCGGGCTTGTGCCTGAAACCAAAGATGTGGCCGTGGTTGCTGCTCTACATGCTGCTGCGCAGCGCGATGCTGCTGACGATCGGAGCTCCCGAAGCGCGCTACACGCTTGAGTGCTTTCCGATGCTCTGCGCGCTGGGCGGCGTAGCGATCGCGAGAATCTGGGCGCGACGGAGTCAGGTTGGAGCATCTGTCTAGCGGTCGACGATTTGGGTCTTGTTGTTGGTCTTCAACTTGAAGGCATCGCCGGGAAGCGACTGGTTGACTTTGAAATTGAAATAATGGCAGGTGCGCGATTGCCCCTCGCCTTCATCGAAGACTTGCTTCACGCTGACGTTGCGTTGCGGATCGACCCAGATAGTAATTTTGGAAAACGTTTTGCGCACCGCGGGATCTTTAGCGACAAGTTCGAGCTTATCGGTCTTGACGGAGTCGATGGTTTCAGGGCCGTCATAGGTGATGTTCCATTTTTCCTCTAGCTCTTTTCCGCTGGCGCCAAAGCCGAGCATCGCGTACCCCTCGAACTGGGACGCCTTTTTGAACCGCGTGACCTGATTGATCATGGGCTCGTATAGTTCTACCGCTCCGTTCGAATACATGTAGACCTTGGGCACCGACTTGCCGTTGACATCATTAATGTGCCCGGCCATGCGGAAAGTGTTACCCGCGTGTTCGAAGTAAGCGACACCTTTCTGCACGTCGGTGTCAGGAACGGGGTCGGTTATCACTGCGTCGAATTCGAAGTCAGCCGAGGCGGAGCGAAAATTTGCAGCGGAGACATCAAGCTGGTGGAGGACAGACTGAAGATCGTCAGCGAAGAGCCGCGGGCCAAAGAGAAGCCCAACTGCAAGGAGTGCGGCAACGAGATGACTGCGTTTCCTGAGCATAAACTTCCTTGATCCCATTGGATGCAATGACGCGAAAGACGGATCGCCGGTTTACCGATGGGCCCAGATTCGCCAGACGAGGTGACCCTGCGCGTCGTTTGCAGTCTCCCAGCGCTCGACGAAGACCGCATCGCCGGTGATGGGCTCGATGGCCTTGCGCAGAGCGGACTTGACATCCTTGTCAGAGGCGCCGGGGGGAATCACCACATCGGAGGCCTGGACAGAGATGATGACTCCGTGCCCATCGTTGCCGACCACCTGGATGGGATGCTGCGGGGCAGGCGTGCGCGAAGGTTTGTCGCCGTAATCCCAAATCCAGGGCGTGACAAAGATGAAGAGCAGGATCAGCGTCACCATTACGTCGTAGTGCACGTTGCCACGCGGATAGGTCCAGTAGAAGTAGCTCTTAAGGATATTGTCTTTCATTGCGCCACCCGGTTGATGCAGTCCAAGCCACCCATGTAAGGCTTGAGCGCCGGAGGGATCAGGACGGAGCCATCCGCCTGCTGGTAGTTCTCAAGGATGGCCAGCCAGGTGCGGCCGACGGCGAGTCCGCTGCCATTGAGCGTGTGGACAAATTCGTTTTTGCCCTTTGCTGCAGCCTTGAAACGAATGTTTGCGCGACGGGCCTGAAATGCTTCGAAATTGGAGCAGGAAGAGATTTCGCGATAGAGCTGCTGGCCAGGGAGCCACACTTCGAGGTCGAAGGTCTTCGCGGATGAAAAGCCGGTGTCGGCAGTGCAGAGCAAAACGCGCCGATAGGGAAGTTCGAGAGCCTCGAGAACCTCTTCCGCATCGCGAGTGAGGCGTTCGTGTTCGGCGTCTGATTCTTCGGGCCTCGTGAACTTGACTAGCTCGACCTTTTGAAACTGGTGCTGGCGGATGATGCCGCGCGTGTCTTTGCCGGCCGCGCCGGCCTCCGCGCGGAAGCAGGGTGTATAGGCTGTGAGCGAGACGGGCAGGCGCGCTTCTTCGAGAATCTCGTCTCGGTAGAGATTGGTGACGGGGACTTCGGCGGTGGGAATGAGCCAGTGGTCGTTGTCCTTGAAATCGCCTCGGCTCACCGCGTCGGCATCGGCGTCAGAGCAGCGAAACAGATCTTCGGCGAACTTGGGCAGTTGGCCGGTGCCGAAGAGGGACTTGCTGTTGACCATGAAGGGCGGAAGCACTTCGGTATAGCCATGCTTTTGCGTGTGCAGGTCGAGCATGAAGCTGATGAGGGCGCGTTCAAGGCGCGCGCCCGCCCCCATGTAGACGGCGAAACGCGCTCCGCTTAGTTTGGCGGCGCGCTCGAGATCGAGGATGCCGAGTTGTTCGCCGAGTTCCCAATGCGGCTTGGGAGCGAAATCGAAGTGGCGCAGCTGACCCCAGGTTTTGACGACGACGTTGTCGGCTTCGGATGTGCCGGTGGGAACCTCGTCGCGGGTGAGATTTGGAATGCGGGCGAGAGCCAGGCGCATCTGGTCATCGAGCTCGGCGGCGGTCCTGTCGAGATCGTCGAGACGAACCTTCAGGGCGCGGGTCTCTTCCATCAGCGCGCCGGCTTCTTCACCGGCCCGCCTGCGCGCCCCAACTTGCTGGCTGAGCTCATTGCGCAGGGCTTTGAGTTGTTCGGCTTGCGTGATGGCGCTACGTCGGCTGCGATCGAGACCGCGGAAATCCCCGAGGAGTGAGTTAGGGTCGGCGCCCCGGGCACGCAGCTTGTTTTCTACCAACTCCAGGTTGGCGCGGACAAATCCCATGTCGAGCATTGCTTTCTCAGTTTACAAGACGGAGTCAGCGGCTCGACGCAGCCTTGTCTGTCTGCACCACACCTTCGCGGTTGGGTCCGGCCATCACCTGATCCTGCCAGCCGGGCAGATGCTGATCGCCGGTGATCAGGCGAGCAGCTCGCGAGTAAGTGAAGTAGGTCCAGATCCACGCCGCAAAGACGGAAAGCCGGTTGCGAAAACCGATGAGGAAAAAGATATGGACGGAAAGCCAGGTGACCCATGCCGGCAGGCCGCTGAGGTGCGCCTTGAACGGCCACTCCACTTTGGCAACGGCGGCCAGGCGCCCGATGGTGGCCATGTCTCCTTTATCGAAGTAGCGGAATGGAGGCCGGGGTTTGTGGGCCAGATCGGAGCCAATCAGCTTGCCGATGTGATCACCCATCTGCATTGCGGGCTGAGCCACACCGGGCACCTGATGGCCGTCCTGCTCGAAATGCGCGAGATCGCCGAGCACGAAGACGTCTGAGAGACCTTGCGGGTTGAGGTGCTCGTCGACCAGGACACATCCCCGCTTGTCGAGCGGGGCGCCGAGCATGCGGCCAAGCGGAGATGCCTGGACCCCAGCCGCCCAAAGGGTGACGGCGGCATCGATACGCTCTCCATTGGTTTCGACCCATCCCGGCCCGACGCCCGTCACGTTTGAGCGGGTATGAACTTCGACGCCGAGTTTGGTCAGTTCTTGCTCAGCTTTCTCGGACAAGTCGGGCGGATACGCGGCGAGCACGCGCGGGCCTGCGTCGAGGAGGAGAACGCGTGCCTTCCCCGGATCGATGTGGCGGAAGTCGCTCTGCATGAGGACCTGCGAGATGTCGCGGATAGCGCCGGCAAGCTCTACGCCAGTGGGGCCGCCGCCGATGACGACAAAATTGAGCGGCGGATGCCAGCCATGTTCTTCCATCTGGCGCTCGGCAAGCTCAAAGGCGAGCAGGACCCGTCGGCGAATCTCGAGCGCGTCTTCAATGGATTTGAGACCGGGTGCAAGCGGCGCCCAGTTGTCGTGGCCAAAATAGGAATGTGTGGCACCGGTGGCAACAACGAGGTAGTCGTAGCCGAGCTTGGTTCCGGAAGCGAGGGTGACGCGGCGGCCCGACACATCGATTCCAGTGACCTCGTCCATCAAAACTTCTGTGTTGGTCTGGTGGCGAAGGATGCCGCGTATGGGTTGGGCGATATCGGCAGGAGACAGCACCGCAAGCGCGACCTGGTAAAGCAGCGGTTGAAAGAGATGGTGGTTGCGGCGATCGATGACCGTCACGGCAACGGGAAGGTGAGCCAAGGCACGCGCGGCATGCAGCCCTCCGAAACCACCGCCGATGATGATGACGCGGGGCTTACGCGGTCCAGCAGCAACGAGTTGGGGGGAAGCTGCGCTCATAACGTTCTCACCCACTCCAATGGATGCGGGAAGGGGGCTTGGGGAAGCAGGTGATTTGGTGCGAGACTGCGCGATCGCTCAGGGATGCTGTTCGATGGAAATCGGGACAGCGCTGGAGTTGCCCGTCGTGGCGCTTCCGATGAGGTCGGTGGCGACGCCGGGCAGGGAAGCGGGCGTAAAAACGACGGTGCCATCGATCGAGGAGGTTGCTGTGGATATTTGGGTAGCGAGCAGTTGGGTTGACGCGCAGCGTCCGTGAGGAGAGCACCGGGGAGCCCAGGCGTAGAGGGACTGATAGAAGGCGACCATGCCGCCCGCCATGGGGTTGCCGTCCATATCGCGCAGGCGAAGAACGATCTGGCCGGGCGTGGCGGAGAGCGAAAGTGATTGTGCGGTTCCGGAGACGGGTGCGAGCGAGGCGTACTCGGGGCGGGCTCCCATCACAGTGAAGTTGGCGCAATTCGTGGTGCCGTTCACGCAGGCAACGGAGGTGGATTGCTGGCCTTCGGAGAGCGGACCGATCGTGAGAAGTTGTGTGGCGATGCCGTTCGCCTTGGCGATCGCGGCAGGCCCCTGCACTGAGATGCTGGATGCCGCCCGCCACACAACGGACTGGCCGCTCATCGGGGTGCCGTTGTTGAGGACGAGAGCCTGCACGGGCCAGGTGATGGTGGCTCCGGCGGCGAGGGAAACGAATGGCGTGAGCGCGTTAAGGACGGGAGCTGAACCGCCGGTGAAATGCGACTGAAGGGACGCGCCGTTGGTGAGCGAGGCGGTGACGACAGTGGGGGCGGAAGTGGTGGCGGTGATCGTCATCGATGCGACGCCGTCGCCAGATGCCAGGACGGAGCAGGCACTGGAGCCGCAACCGAGGGTGGCAGTGCCGCTCGTAACTGTATAGGTGACGGTGACACCGGATGCCGCGGCGAGATCAGGCTGAAGAGCGGTGACGGTAAATGGAAGCGGCACGCCAATGGGGACGGTACTGGCGGGTGCGGTCACCAGATGGAGAGCATCGCTGCTGGCGGCGTCGTAGCTGATGGCGCCGGAAATGATCGAAGACGCGTAGAACACGGGCGAATCGTCTACTTCGAGATCGACCGAGCCGGTCACGCCGGGCGATGCGGGGGGCGCGATCGCGGTGATTTCGGTGGGCGAAATGCTGGTGATGACTGCGGGCATTCCGTTGACGTTGACAGTGTCGGCCGGATGAAAACCGGTTCCGCGAATGACGATCGGACCGCCGGAAACCGGCAAGTGCGAGGGGGAGACAGTGTCGGCGTAGAGAACCCAGCCGGTGTAGGTATAGTCCGGGCGGCCGTCGCCACGCATGTCGGTGACGCCAATGCGGACCACGTCGTTGGATGAGGTCGCAACATTGAGCCAGGTTTCTCCGGTAGCCCAGCCATTGAGGGCGGGAACCCAGCCGACGGCTGGAGAGCCGATGGGGTCGAAGGCATCCCACACGCCGAGCGCGGGGAGGGCCTTGTTTTCGGTAGGCTCGCCCTGTTCATTGAGTGCCTGCGTCACCAGAGTGAAGGAATGGCCCGCGCGTATGGGAAAGGAAAACCAGTCGGTCTGGCCGATCTGGCTCAGTCTCCCGACCCACTGACCGCTGCCGGGAAGCATGCGCGGATCAGCCTCGGTTCCGATGGCATCGGGAATACCGTCAGAAGTGGAATCGGGGACGGCGACAGAGAGCGTTTGCGAGGAACCTTCATCAAGGTTTGGAACGGAGATCGTCGGCATGGTGCCGGAGGGCGCAGGCGAGCCGTCGATGTAAGGCCCGACGGAATTCGAGTGGATGTAGAGCGGGTTGATGGGCTCGAAGGCGACTTGATAGTTGGCGCTCGTCATGCCGGGAGGCAAAGGCATGAAGCGGAGATCAAAAAAGCCCTGAAGCGAGGGATCATTCGAGCCCCATTGGGTCAGTGGCGTGCCATTTGCATCGACGAAACCGGTGACCGGATTGCCGTGCTTGCCATTGAAATAGGCACCCGAAACGAAGGTGACGGTGTACTGGTAAAGCGGATTGCCATTGGCATCGAGCGGCCGGGCTACAACATTTACTCCTTGCATGCCGGTGCCGTCGCTGAACGCGAGCGTGCCCTGAATCGAGACAGTATTGGGCGCGGTGAGCATTTTGCCGGGAAAGGCGGCGAGGTTCGCAGCCGTGACGGGATAGATACGATTGAGCGCAGCGATATCGTCGTAACGAAGAGCGCCGGGATTGGGAATGCAGTTTCCGCCGGAGTTGCCGCACACGCCGCTCATCGGTTGCATCACGGGCCAGCTGAGAGTTCCATTGAATTCGCCATTGGTGAGTGCACCCGGATTGACCTGGGCGTAGTCGAGGCCGAGCACGCGGCCGAATGCGCGCTCCAGTTCGAAGCTCATCATGATGAGCTGGTTTGAGGTCCCGGCACAGAGACCATTGAGGAGGATAATGGCGTGGGCGATGGTGGCATCGGGCTGAATGTTGTCGAGCCAGACGAGCACGCCGTTGTTCTGGCAACTCGATGGATCGCTTTCGCCCGCGCCAAAGAGCGCGTTGATCACCGAACCGTCGGCATCGTAGATGATGCCGAGGGGATCATTGAGGGCGGATGGGGCGATGTCAGATGGTTGGGCGAAGACACCAGTGCCGGCAACGACATTGGAGGCGCTGACGTCTTCATTGAGTGTGCCTGCGTCAGTAAGCGTGATCGCGGCTGTCGGGACGACGCTCCAGAGCGAAGCCGCCGCGTCGACCATCGCGGTGGCCTGCTGGTGATTCACCTGGCTGTTGAGCGGACCCCGGTCGACGTAGTAGTTGACGACTCCGCCGGCCCAATGGACCGGCTGACCGACAACGGCTGGATTGAAGTAAGTGACCCCGGCGATAAACTTGGGTCCGCCGGCTGGGAGCGGTTGCGGCGCGAGTAGCAACACGGACACTGACGAGCCCAGCAGAAGGGAGTTGAACGAACGAAACACGGACGAAAGGCTCCGGTTTGAGCCGGTGCAGATCATGGTCCATTTGGGATTCATCTTTCTGAGAGACCGCTCATGAAGAAAGCCTGAGCGCACGTACTTTTTCTTCCGGTGCAGCGCGGCAAAGCTATGAAGGCGAACTTTCGTTGGCGATTGAAGCCAACCCCGCGATGTTGAGTTACTTAAGTTCCTGCAAAGATTCTATTCTCCGGTAGAATCAGTAGTTAACTGACCCCGGAATCGCGAAAATAGATGTTACTTCTGACCGGAAGCGCGGTCGATTTTGCAGTCAGTGCACAGGGCCCCGTCGAACTGCCTGAAGGAGGACGTCATCGCTACTCGTTTGCGCATGGGTGATTTGCTGATCCGGGCGAAGCTCGTCACGGAGGAAGACGTCGCCAAGGCGCTTGCGCGGCTGACGGAAAAGGGCGGCCGGCTCGGCGATAACCTGGTGGCGATCGGGGCCATTACCCAGGAACGGCTGGATGGGTTTCTGCACCGGATTCCGCGGGAGCCAGCCGACATCAAGGCGATCGGGATCGATGAAGTCGACCTGATGGGACTGCTGCTGAAGCTCATCTATCGCGACCGGCTCGAAACGACGAGACAGTTCATTGACGCGATCAAGCTGCCCTATCACATCGTCCTTGAGCTGGTGCAGATGGCGGTGAACCGCCAATTGCTGCAGAACCTGGGTTCGCGCTACGCCGACAATCCTATCGATCTAAGCTACACGTTTACCGAAACGGGCCGGAGCTGGACGCTGGATGCGCTGGCGCGTCTGCATTACACGGGGCCGGCACCAGTGACGCTGGAGGAATTCAATGACCAAGTCAGCTTGCAGAAGCTGACCAACGAGCTGATCACCGTGGAGCGCTTGAAAAAGGGATTGAGTGACCTGACGTTCGAGGACAGCCTGATCGAGCAGGTTGGACCGGCGCTGAACTCAGGGCGAGCAATTCTGCTGTACGGGCCGCCGGGGAACGGGAAGACATCGACGGCGATGCGCATCACGAGCATCTTTCACGATGTGATCTACGTTCCGTATGCGGTGGTGGTCGAAGGCCAGATTATCCGCGTGCACGATCCGAGCATCCATCACCCACTCAACCCGACGGATGTGAATGATGACGCCGCTTTTTCGGTGGTGCGGCGCGAGGACTACGATGCGCGCTGGGTGCCTTGCAAACGGCCGTTTGTGGTGACAGGCGGCGAACTGACGCTGGAAATGCTCGATCTCCGGTATGACGAAACGGGCCACTACTATGAGGCGCCGCTGCATGTGAAGGCGCTGGGCGGGTGTTTCATCATCGATGACTTCGGACGCCAGCTGGTAAGTCCCACGAACCTGCTGAACCGCTGGATTGTGCCGCTGGAAAGCCGCATTGATTTTCTGAAGCTGCACACGGGCAAAAGCTTCAGCATTCCATTTGAAGAACTGATTATCTTCTCAACAAACCTGGAGCCGGAAGACCTGATGGACCCGGCGTTCTTGCGCCGGCTGCCCTACAAGATCGAGGTGGGATCGCCAAATCTGCAGAACTTCAAGCGCATTTTCAAGCAGGAAAGCGAAAAGCAGGGCATGGAGATGCGCGACGAAGTGTTTGACTACGTTGTGTACAAGCTGACCCATGAAAAGCAGATGGATTTTGCGGCTTATCAGCCGCGATTTATTGTCGACCAGGTGGTGGCGACCTGCCGCTTCATGGGACAGACCTCGCACTACGAGCCACGCTACATCGACTATGCGCTCGACAACCTGCGCGTGAAGAGCAGCGTTAAATCGAAGGCAGCTGCTGCGAAGACTTCTGCGCGGATCGCCGATCGCGAGGCGCAGACGGTTGGAGTTTCCTAAGAACGTAGTTCAACCCGGCCGGTCCTTAGTCGCGGAGCGCCTGATCTCCTCATAAAAACACAAACGAGCACCGAACGCTTGGCTGAGCCGATGCGCGAAGTGCTCGCGCGCATTGGAGCAACCGCGCCGCTTCGTTCAGGTTCATTTAGGCCGTTGCTCACATGCCAAGGACGGTGTGTCCCGCTAGAATGTCATCGGCAGGCAGCGCTGCCGGTTGACGCGGGAAGCCGGCGCGAATTGCCTGAACAAGAATGATGGGGAAGTCGGGCATGGCAAGTGTAAATCGGCGCGAGATGTTGAAGGGAGCGGGCGCGGCGTGGGCGTTCGCGCAGGGGGGATGGGGAGCGGTGAAGCTCTTCGCTGAGGAGTTGCCGCACGCGCGTCCGCCGAAGAGCAAGCGGCATTTTACGAGCGAAGCTGTCGAGGCGCTGATTCCGCGGGTGCAGAGCCAGATCGGAGATCCTGCGCTGGCGACCATTTTCGAGAATTGCTTTCCAAATACGCTGGACACGACGGTTTTCACGGGCACTTTTGAAGGCAAGCCGGACAGCTACGTTGTGACAGGCGATATCGATGCGATGTGGCTGCGCGACTCTTCGGCGCAGGTTTGGCCGTATTTGCCGTTGGCGAAGGAGGACGCACGGCTGCGGGAACTGCTGGAAGGGCTGATCCGGCGGCAGGCTCGGATGATCCTGCTCGATCCGTACGCGAACGCTTTCATGCGCGATGTAAATGACGCTCCGCTGAGCTGGGCGGTACACGACAAGACGGAGCATCACCCAGGCGTGGGCGAGCGGAAGTGGGAAGTGGATTCACTGTGCTACCCGATCCGGCTGGCGCACGGGTACTGGAAACAGACGGGCGACACAAAGCCATTTGATGCCACCTGGAAGGAAGCAGCATGGACGGTGGTGAGGACGTTTCGCGCGCAGCAGCGCAAGGAGGGACCGGGGCCGTATTCCTTTGAGCGGGAATCGGCGGTTCCGTATGACACGGTGCCGCTGAGCGGATTCGGAAATCCCGCGCGGCCGGTGGGAATGATCTTTTCGATGTTCAGACCATCGGACGATGCATGCATTTATCCGCTGTTTGTGCCGGCCAATCTGTTTGCCGTGGTGACGCTGCATCGGGTGAGTGAACTGGCGACGAAGGTGTTGGATGATGCGAAGCTGGCTGCCGAGGCGAGCGATTTGGCGGGTGAGGTGGAGCAGGCGCTGGCGCAATACGGCAAGACACACAATGGAGACAAGGGCGAGATCTGGGCCTACGAAGTGGACGGATATGGCAACGCGCTCAAGATGGATGATGCGAATGCACCGGGATTGCTGAGTTTGCCCTACCTGGAGTGCTGCAAAACGGACGATCCGCTCTACAAGAGGACGCGGGCTTTTGTGCTCAGCGAGTCGAATCCTTACTTCTTCAAAGGGACAGCCGCTGACGGGACCGGCGGGCCACACATCGGGCTGAACATGATCTGGCCCATGGGGATCACGCTGCGCGCGCTGACATCAACGGATGACGGGGAGATTCGGCAGTGCTTGCGATGGCTGCGCGACACGACGGCGGCAACGGGCTTCATGCACGAGTCGTTTGAGAAGGATAATCCTGCGAACTTCACCCGCTCGTGGTTCGCGTGGGCCAATACGCTGTTCGGCGAACTGGTGGTGAAGCTGGCGGCGGGACGGCCGGCGGTGCTGCGCGAACCTCTGGCTTGAACCCCCATGCAGGATGTGTGCATCTACAATCGAGACAGGTAAACGATGACAGAAACTCGCGACACTGTGATTCTGGGCTCCGGCTGCGCCGGATTGACGGCAGCCATTTACACCGCGCGCGCCGGGCTGAAACCGCTGGTGCTGGAGGGTCATGAGCCAGGCGGGCAGCTCTCGATCACCACGCTGGTGGAGAACTTTCCTGGCTGGCCCGAGGGGATCCAGGGACCGGAACTGATCGACAACATGAAGAAGCAGTCGGCCCGGTTTGGCGCGACGTTTCAACTGGCCCACCTGAACAGCGTCGATCTGAAGGTCCATCCCTACCGGCTGCAGACCTCGGCTGGAGAGATTCTGACGCGCACGATCATTGTGGCTTCAGGCGCCAGCGCGCGGTGGCTGGGGCTCGAGAGCGAGCAGGCGCTGATCGGGCATGGTGTTTCTAGCTGCGCGACGTGCGATGGTTTTTTCTTCCGCGGAAAACCGATTGCGGTGGTGGGCGGCGGCGACTCGGCGATGGAGGAGGCGCTGTTCCTGACGCGCTTTGCGACGAAGGTGACGCTGCTGCACCGGCGGGATGCATTTCGCGCGTCGAAGATCATGCTGGAACGGGCGGCGGCGCATCCCAACATCGAGCTGCGAACAAACACAGTGGTGGATGAAGTGCTGGGCGTGGAAGAGAAGGAGCTGAAAGGCCTGCGCCTGCGCGATGTGACCAATGGAATGACCAGCACGCTGGCTGTGGACGGGCTTTTTTTGGGGATCGGTCATGAGCCGAACGCCAAGATGTTCACCGGGCAGCTTGACCTGGATGATGAGGGATACATCAAGACGCAGAACAACGTGTTCACGACGCACCGCGGCGCGGTTGTTCCGGGAGTGTATGCGTGCGGCGATGTGCAGGACCGGCGCTACCGCCAGGCGATTACGGCGGCCGGGTCGGGATGCATGGCGGCTCTGGAGACGGAGAAGTATCTCGAAGAGCATGGGCGGTGAGGCGAGGCCGCGCTGCATACGGTGAGCCATGACTGCGCTGGCTGAGAACCTGGCAAAGCTGGAAGAGGCGATCGCAGCGGCCTGCCGCCGGGCGGGGCGCAGGCGCGAAGAGATTGAACTGATGGCGGTCTCGAAGACGTATCCGGCGGAGACGATCGCCGAGGCCGCGGGGCTGGGACTGACGCTGTTCGGCGAGAACCGCGTGCAGGAATTTGCGGCGAAAGCATCGCATGCCGCTCAGCTTTGGTCGAGTGCCGGATTGGCCCGGCCCCGGGTTCACCTGATCGGGCATTTGCAATCGAACAAGGCGGCGAAGGCAGCGGAGCTGTTTGATGGCTTCGAATCGGTGGATTCGCTGCGCATTGCCGAGCGGCTCAACGATGCGGCGGCCGCGCGCGGCAAGCAACTGCCAGTGCTGATCGAGGTGAAGCTGAGCTCCGAGGAAACGAAAGAAGGCGTGGATCCGGAGTCGGATGAGGCGAGGCGATTGCTGGAAGCGCTTTCGGGCTTTCACTCGCTTGAGTGCCGCGGCCTGATGACGATTGCGCCGTGGGGCGCGGTGGAAGATGTGACGCGGGCGTGCTTTCGAGGCCTGCGTCAGTGGCGGGACAGGTGGGCGGCCGAACATCCGAAGCTCAATTTCGACGTACTCTCGATGGGGATGAGCGGCGACTTTGCGGTGGCGATTGAAGAAGGCGCGACGCGGATCCGGATCGGGACGGCGCTGTTTGGGAAGCGTGCTCCGTATAACGGTCCAAGAGATTGAGCAGGGATGATGCTTCGCGCGGTGGAGAACGGGGTGATGCTGGCGGTGCGTGCGCAGCCAGGCGCGAAGAAGACCACAATTGTGGGCGTCTACGGCGAGGGTGCGAGCACGCAGCTGAAGATTGCGGTGCAGGCTCCGCCGGTGGAGGGCCGGGCGAACGAGGTGTTGATCGCGTTTCTGGCTGACCTGATCGGCGTGCCGAAATCGAGGATTGAAATCGTGAGCGGGGCAATGTCGCGGAGCAAGGTGTTCCTGCTACGGGGCGTTTCGATCGAGCGGGCCGAGCAGTTGCTGAAGCAATAGAGAACCGAATTCCCAAAACATCCTCTATACTGCGGCCAACAGCAGCACAGGAGCGCGGGTGGCTAATCGGAGCGGGGTGTGGCGGTGCGGCATTTGCGTGTTTGTACTGACGTTCGGTGTGATTGCATTTCGGGCACAGGCGCAGGAGACCTCTCCATCCGGCGCCGCGGGTGCCGGTGTCGCCGCTTCCAAAGCCGGCGTGCCGAATCGCGATCAGAAGATCACCGGCGTTGCGGTGATCATCAAGGTGGATTCGGCTGGGGAGAATCCTGTATTTGAGGCGGATGGATACAGGATTCGCATGGCGACGAATCCCGCCACGCCGATCACCTTCGCAGGCAAACTGAAAACCCTGGCGGATGTTGAGCCGGACACCTGGATCCGGTTTGAGGGTGTGCGCGATCAAAGCGGCACGGTGGTGGCGCAGAGCGCACATTTCTATCCGAGTGGCTCGCGCAAGGTTCTCACGGTCATGGGGCCGAAAAAGATGAAGCGGGAGCCCGACTACCAGCCGGTTACGCAGGAGAGCCTGCTGGATGCGGATGGGCACCTGGTGAGTGCGCACACCAAGGTGCGGTTGAGCGATTCCGGAGGGCCATGCGGGTGGCATCGGGTTCCGGCGGATGCCTCGTTGCAGGAGCGCGTGCGGCGGGTCGGCATGAAGGTGCTGCCCGAATACCAGAAGCAGCTGCCGCAGGGCGCGCCGTCGCGCATTCCATTTCGGTTTTATGCCGTGACGGATGACAGGGTGCGTTCGGCGATCGCGTGCAACGAAGGACTAATCCTTGTTCCGAGGAATGTGCTGGAACTGCTCAAGAGCGACGAGCAGCTGGCCGCGGTGCTCGCAGACGCAGTGGCCTTTCACCTGGTGCGGCAGCTCTCGACTTTGACGCCGGCGCAGCTGGGGACGGACGTGGGCGCGGAGGCAGTCTCGATGATCCCAGCGCTGTTCCCGGCCGGATATATTGCCGGCGAATCGGTGGCGGGACTTTTGAACTACGAGCAGCGAGCGAGAGTGCATCGGGAGTGCGCGCGCATCGCGCTGCAGCTGATGGCAGATGCGGGCTACGATCCGTGGCAAGCGCCGGAGGCGTGGCGGGCGCTGGCGCGGAAGGACGTTCCTACGCCCGAGGGCAAATATCAGCTCGACGTGCTGAACCGCCAGTACAGAAAGACAGGGAACGGGAATGGACGGTAAACAGTTGTCAGTTGTCAGTAAACAGTGATCAGTTGTCAGTGATCAGGGTTCGGGGAACAAAGGTTACAGGCCGCAGGCGATTGCGAGGGCTTCTTCAGGTTCGGGGCGGACACGGAAGTCGGCGTGGGCCTCAGCGAAGAGGATGCGGCCATCGCGCGCGATGACATAGGTTGCGGGCAGCGGCAGACGCCACGACTTCTCTCCGTTGATGAACGGGATGTTGACGAGGATGGAGAGATAGTAGTCGCGGTAGTACTCGGGGACGGCGTAGACGAGGCCGAATTGTTGAGCGACAGCATTGTCGGCGTCCGCAAGGATGGGGAAGGGCAGACTGTGCTGCGCGATCATGAAGTCGGACTGGCGCGGGGTCTGTGGGCTGATCGCAATCATGAGCAGACCCGACTCGCGGAGCCGTTCGTAGAGGTCGCGCCAGGCTTCGAGCTCGGTGGAGCAATAAGGACACCAGCGGCCGCGAAAGAATTTGATGACGAGCGGACCAAGAGCAAGGAGGTCGGCGGAGCGGACCAGCTTGCCGCTCGAATCTTTGAGTGTGAATTCGGGAGCGAGAGCGCCGACAGGAAGGATTCTCTCCTCGATGCCGGTGGCGAAGAGCTCTTCGACGGCGCGTTCGCCAACGGCGAGGCGCTCCGGCTGCACGAGACGGCGGGTGTTGGCGGTGATGGAGTCGAGCTGGTCCTGGAGGGTCATGGATGCGTCGTCTGGCTGTTCCGTTCCGCTCAAAAAAGTAGATCCTTCGCGTCGCTCGACCACACAGAATTGCATTCTGTGTGGTGCCCGAAAGCCGCTCTGCTCAGGATGACACTTCAGTTTTGGGTCGATGATTGGCACGACTGAAGTCGTGCCCCTTTCAAAGCATCGCGATTTTGCAGCGATGTCCTGACAAAAACCTCATCGCCCGAACTTCTGTTTTCCGCCGAGGCCCATGCCGGAGAGGCCGCCACGCATCATCTGTCGGGCCAGGCCGCCACGGCCCATTTGCTTGAACACTTTGCTCATCTGGGCGTACTGGCGGAGGAGCTGATTCACGTCCTGCACGGAAGTGCCGGAGCCGGCGGCGATGCGTTTGCGGCGCGAGCCGGAGATGATTTCATGATTGCGCCGTTCATGCGCTGTCATGGAATTGATGATGGCTTCGAGGCGCACGAATTGTTTTTCGTCGACGTTCTTGGCGGCCTGCTGCATGCCGGCGAAGGGGCCGACCGAGGGCATCATCTTCAGAATCGATTCCATCGAGCCGAGCTTTTTGATCTGCTTGAGCTGATCACGGAAGTCGTCGAGGGTGAAGCCGTCGCCCAGCAGAGCCTTTTTGGCAAACTCCTCGGATTTCCGGCGATCAAGTTTCTCCTCGGCCTTCTCGATGAGCGACATCATGTCGCCCATGCCGAGAATGCGGCCGACGATGCGATCGGGATGGAAAGGCTCGAAGGCGTCGGGCTTTTCACCTACGCCGATGAACTTGATGGGTTGGCCGGTGACGTGGCGGATGGAGAGCGCCGCGCCGCCGCGGGCATCGCCGTCCATCTTGGTGAGGACGACGCCGGTGAGTCCGAGACGGGTGTGGAAGTCCTGCGCGGAGTTGACAGCGTCCTGGCCGGTCATGGCGTCGGCGACAAAGAGGATTTCCTGCGGGCTGAGGAGCTTTTTGAGCTGCTCCATCTCGCGCATCAGGTCTTCATCGATGTGCAGGCGGCCGGCGGTATCGACGATGAGGGTGTCGCAACCGAAGTTGCGGGCTTCGCGTCGGGCTTCCTGCGCGAGGCGTTCGACGAGCTTGGAGCCGGCGGGCTCGCCTTTCATGTCGCCTTCGTAGAGGCGTGCGTCGATGGATTTGGCGACGACTTTGAGCTGCTCGCGTGCGGCGGGACGGTAGACGTCGACGGAGACGAGCATGGGGCGGTGGCCGCCTTTTTTGAGCCAGGCGGCGAGCTTGCCCGAGGTGGTGGTTTTGCCGGAGCCCTGGAGGCCAGCCATGAGGATGACGGTGGGTGGCTGCGAGGCGAACTTGAAGCGGGCGGTGTCGCGGCCGAGGATCTCGATGAGCTCGTCGCGCACGATCTTGATGACCTGCTCGGAGGGCGAGAGGGCGGTGAGGACTTCGGTGCCGAGGGCCTTGGCGCGGATGTGCTCGATGAGATCGCGCACGACATTGAGATTGACGTCGGCTTCGAGCAGGGCGACGCGGATCTCTTTCAGCGCCTCCTCCATGTTCTCTTCGGTGAGGGTTCCCTGGCCGCGAAGAGTCTTGAAGGCGCGCTGCAGCCTATCTGTCAGGTTCTCAAACATGATCAGATTCAGTTTACAGGGAGAAGTGGTTAGCCGCGCCGCGAGTGGAGTTGGCGGGTTCGCGTGGCACGGTTGGGGGTAGACCAAATCTGGAAGATGAAACGACGATCGCGCCCTAACAAGTTAGACGGGGTACCTGTGCCGTGAACGGACATGCAGCCGTCAAGTGGATCTGCCGGACTGGATCGGTCGGGGTTGGACCGCCGAAAATCAGGCAAATTTTTTGTGGAAAACCACAAATAAACAAGGGGGGGTGGGGGGGTGGCCTGCCCTGCGCTTTATCGTTTCCCGACTTTCAGAATCACCGGTTTCGATCCACTTTTCGAATGTCTGATTCGAGTATGCGCGTTTCGCGGAATTAATCGGCAACGCGGCGCGCACTTCGGTAATGGCTGCGCGCCGGTCACAAGGAGCGAGCCCGGATCCGTGCGAAGGCGCGCCTCAAACGGTGTTAGTCAGATGCGTCGACGAGGTATTGCTCGAGCTTGCCGTCGGGATAGGTGTAGGTGGTGAGCGAGAGTCGACGGGTGGGATAGACGATCCGGAAGACACGGAAGATCATGCCGCCACGCAATGATTCGCGTTCCTGGCGGAAAGTAAGCGGCTCCCCGAGCGGGCCGAGGCTGTCGCGATAATCGGCCAGTGTCTGTGCGTCGAAATATGCGTTGAGGTTGGAGGCGAGCAGGGCGCGATCGATGTGGCCTTGCTGAAGCCCGTGGTAGATGGCAATCGCCTGCGCCTCGGCCGGCGAGGGCTTGGTACCGAGGGTAGCAGAGGCCGCGAGCTGAGCGACTTCTTCCGCGCCGCCGCCCATGTGATTGGTGAGGACCACCGCGGCGACGCCGTCATCGATGAGGACCTCGTCGTCAGACACAAATCCATTGACCTCGCCCGAGTGCTCGATGGAGCGGTGGCCGTCGCGCACGGTGACTTCGACGCCGAGCCCGTAATGGGTGTCCTGGCCGTCCTTGAGCTTTACCGAGGTGAACATCTGGTCGTAGCTCGCGGGCCTGAGGATGGAGCGCTGCATGAGGCTGATGTCCCAGAGGGCCACGTCGTGCGCGGTCATGGCGAGTTCGCCGGCAGCGAACATCCAGCCTTCGCCTCCGTTGGGAACGGGACGCAGCGGTCCGAGCGCGTTGCGCATGTAGGGCGCAGCATCGGTCTTCGTCAATTCCTTTTCGTCGCTGTTCCAGGCGCTCTTCATGCCGAGGGGGCGGAAGATGTGTTCGGAAAGGAAGTCGAAGAGCCTCTGGCCGCTGACTTTTTCGATAATGAGCCCGGCGATGACGTAGTTGGTGTTGGAGTATTGCCATTGCGTGCCGGGATCGAAGTCGAGGGGCTTGGTGGCCCATGTGTCGAGAATCTGGCGAGGCGTGACAGGACCGAGTTGCGATTGGACGGGATAGTCCTCGGGTGCATAGTCCTGGTAGCCGGAGGTGTGGGAGAGGATTTCACGGATGGTGACTTCGTTGCCGCGCGTGAGGCCGGAAACATATTTGCCGACGTGATCATCGAGCGAGAGCTTGCCCTGTTCCTGAAGAAGAAGAATCGCAGTGGCCGCGAACTGCTTGGAGATGGAGCCGATGGAGTAACGCATGTCGGGCGTGGCAGCGAGATTGGGATCGAGGCGGGCGTTGCCGTAGGCGTGGGTGTAGACAATTTTGCCGCCCTGAACGATGGCGACGGAGGCGGATGGGAATCCGCGCTGCTCCTTCACCTCGGCGGCGATGCGATCGATCTTGGATTTGAGAGCGGGATCAATAGTGTCGACGGTTTGCGCGTGGGCGATGGTGGCAACGAAGAGAATGAGGAAGGTTTGAACGAAGGATTTCGCAAGCAGCCGCAAAGCCGGTTCCCCCTGAATTGTGTGTCATCCCCATTGTCGCGCAGCGGGATGAAATGGTTGGCGATACGGTAGGCTGGGGGTGGCGCCGAGTGATTGTGCTGCCGGAAGTGGGTGGATTGGTGGACCGATTGATTGAAGGGCACAGGAAGTTTCTCATGGAGGTCTTTCCGCGGCGGCGGGACCAGTTTCATCTGCTGGCGGACTCGCAGGCGCCGGAGTGGTTGTTCATCACCTGTGCCGATTCGCGCGTGGTGCCCGACCTGATCCTGGGAACGGGACCGGGAGATTTGTTCATCGCGCGGTGCATTGGCAATGTGGTTCCGGTGAGCAGCGAGGATGTGGACGGGTGTACAGCGACGATCGAATACGCTGTGGACGTGCTGAAGGTGAAACATGCGATCGTGTGCGGGCACTCGGATTGCGGGGCGATGAAGGCGGCACTTCATCGCAAGGGGCTGGACAAACTGCCCAAGGCACAGCGTTGGCTACAGCACGTGGAGGGAGCATTCAGTCATCGACAGCCGCACAATCCGGCGGATGGAGAACACGCGGAATTGGGGTCGTTGATTCGTGGCAATGTGGTGGCGCAGCTGTTGAACCTGAAAGCACAACCGGCGGTGTCGCGCGCGATGCGCGAGGGGCGGCTCGAGGCGCACGGGTGGTACTACGACATCCTGAGCGGCAGGATCGAAGAGTACGACGAGCAGGCACGACGCTTCTCGCCGCTGATGGAAGCGGACCGTGAAGCGAAGTGAGCAGAGCGGCGATCCGCTACGGTCAGTGCGCTATGGACAAGCGTTGCAGGCAGTCCGGATGTGATCATGCGACATCTGGATATGCTCGGCTTGTTTGGATAGGAGTTGGCGAAGCGCCAACGGGAGGTACTGCTTCAGCAAATTGGAGTATGCCTTCTGCGCGGCGTTCTCGCCCTCTTCAGCAGTTTCAAGCAGCGAATGGTCTCCGTCGTTCGACATGGACTTGAAATCGGCCCACGCATGAGGCACGGTGACGCCGAAGTGCGCGGTCTGGAGAATGTCGTGGACGCCGTGGCCATGAAGAAGGGACTGGATATCGCCGCGAAAACGCGCTCGCTTGAGAGACTCGGCAAGAAAGAAACGCCTGAGCGATTCATCTTTCAGTCTGTCGCCAATGGTGCGTAGACCAGCCTGGCAATCGAGAAGAACATCAATGACCGTTCGGAGAGCAGGCTCAGCGTCTTTGATGTTCTCGGAGGGGTTGGGCATAGGGCCCTTTCTGCCTGAACAGATTGGAGTCGGATGCAACTCCTGGCAGGGTCCGGCGACTGCCATTGCGATTCTCCTTCGTCACCGGCAAGGTGAGGGAAATCGCGAAAACCCCAGCGCCCCTGCCACGGATAGAGAACATCCGTTCCGTGCACACGGAGTCGGAGTTCTTTCAGTTGGAGGCGAGCGGAGTGGGCGTGGTTGCCTGAGCTCGACTCAATGGCAACGGAATTGCTATCTCGGCGAGCACTCGACTCGAAACCCTTCGAGTTTGGGAGAAACGAAGGATCTTGCCGATTCCCATTTTCAGGAGCTCTCTCAATGCGCGCCGGGCGGGGGAGCGGCGTATTTGGGCGGCTTGTCGAAGAGCCAGACCGCGCCGGCGCAGAAGAAAGCAAGAAGCGCAGTCCAGCGGAAGACATCGACGTAGGCGAGCAGAGCGGATTGCTGTTCCATGAGGCCGTAAAGAAGTCCCATGGAGCCGGGGCGGCCCTGCGCGCGCCCGAGATGATGGCCGAGGTAGCCGGCGATCGCGGCGGATCGCTGCTGCAGAACGAAGTTGGAGGCATCGAGATGCGCTCCGATTTCATTCTGGTGAAGTGCGGCGCGGCGGATGAGCGCGGTGGTGGCCATCGCGATTCCGACCGAGCCGCCGATGTTGCGCAGCATGTTGAAGAGGCCGGTTGCGCTTCCCATCTCTTCACGCGAAACGGTGGAGGTGGACATGGTGGCGAGGGGAACGAAGACGAAGCTGAGCGCGAAGCCGGTCAGCATGATGGGCAGCAACAGGGTGAGCGGTCCGATCTCAAGATTGACTGACCCGAAGATGAAGGCGCAGACGCCGAAGCCGATGAATCCCGCGGAGAGCAGCTTGCGGTTGTCGATGCGCGACCCGAGCACACCGATGACCGGCGAGCCAATGAAGGAACCGATGCCGCGCGGTCCGACGACGAGGCCCGCGGTGAAGGCTGTATAGCCGAGCACTTCCTGGTAGTAGAGCGGCAGGATGGCGATGGTGATGTAGATGCACATGCCCAGCAGCGCAATGAGGAAGCAGCCGGTCCGGAAATTGCGGTTTTTGAGGATGTGCAGATCGACGAGGCCTTTGGGGTTGGACCACGAGCGCCAGATCCAGAGGATGAGCGCGATGACGAGAGCGGCGACGGCCCAGCGCACCCAGAGCGCGCCGAACCAGTCATCTTCCTGGCCCTTGTCGAGGACGATCTGCAGGCAGCCGGTCCAAATGCATAGCAGGCCGAATCCGATGTTGTCGAATGGGCCGACCTTGGCGTGCTTGATGTACGGCGGGTCGTGCACGAAGCGGCTGATCATGATGACGGCGAGAATGCCGACGGGGATGTTGATGTAGAAGGCATAGCGCCAGCTCCAAGTGTCGGTGAGCCAGCCGCCGAGGGTTGGTCCGAGAACGGGTGCGACGACGATGCCGAGGCCGTAAGCCGCCATGGACATGGATCGCTGCGCAGGAGGAAAGCTTTCGAGCAGGATGGATTGCGAGAGCGGCTGCAGCGCGCCCCCGCCGGCGCCTTGCAGGACGCGAGCGAGAAGAATGATGGAGAGGGACGGCGCCGCTCCGCAGAAGAAGGAAGCGATGGTGAAGAGAACGACACATGTGAGCAGGAAGCGCTTGCGTCCAAAGCGGCGGGCAAACCAGTTCGAGGCGGGAAGGATGACGGCGTTAGCGACGAGATAGCTGGTGAGGACCCAGGTGGCTTCAGAGTTCGAAGCGGAAAGGCTGCCGGCGATGTAGGGCAGGGCGACCGAGGCGATCGCGGTATCAAGCACCTCCATGAAGGTGGGAAGCATGACGGAGCAGGTCACCAGCCATGGGTTCACGCCCTGGGTGAGGGGATAGCGCTGGAGCGCCGTCGGCTTGCGAGCGGCTGCGTGCGTGGCTGGAAGAGCGACGGAGGTCATGTTTGCCGGAAAAGACGAGCGTACATGATCGGGAGAGGAACGAGTGTGACGGAGATCAGTGGGGATGAGGGAGGTCCATGTCTCCGAGATTCAGAAGACATGGGGCACGCGGGCCGGCTTGGCCAATGAGCTCACTGCACATGAATTGTCGTCTGCTATCGATGCGAGTTTATTGAATTGAGCGCAAATAGGTGACGAGCTGCCAGCGCTGGGTCTCAGGCAGGCTGGACCAGGAAGGCATGCCGTGGCCGAGGTCGCCCTGGCGGAGGAACCACTCGAGGTCGCCGTCGGTCGCGGACTTGATGCGGTCGCTGCGCAGAGGCGGCTTCTTGCGGCCATCGCCCATGGCATCGGACTTGTGGCATTGCAGGCAGTGGTCGCGATAGATGAGCTCGCCGGCGTTGACGGCCTGCTGATTGCCGGCAAGCGGATTGATGCGCGCGTGGTCCTTCGCCGGAACGTGCAGCAAAACGGAACTGGAGACGGCAGCAAGGGCCAGGGTGGCGCTCGAAATGAGGCAAAGGATTCCAATGGTGCGGCGGATCATTGCATTCCTCCGTTGTGTGCGTGGAACCAGCTGGAGATTTGGGGAATTTCAAAGGCGAGTCCGACGCGGTAGACGCGCTTCAGGCTTGTGTTCGTGAGTCCATACCCGGGCGAGAAGCTGAGGCGCATGCCCTTGGGAAGCTGCCAGCCGACCAGCGGGGCGATGTAGTGGGAGGTGTCACGCAGGGTGAGCGAGAAGGTGTCGCCGAGGCCGCCATAGGCTTCGGCGCCGGCAATGAATTTTTCGGCGCAGAAGGTGCAGGGGGATTCGCCACCCGCTGCACGCAGGGGACGGGTCGCGCCGACGGCATATCCGAATTCCCATGGGGCGTGGGACAGGTCTTTCTCGGTAATGAAGTTTTCCGAGATGTTCCAGGCCTTGAGATTGGAGGAAAGGATCAGCTTGAATTCTGCTTCGTGCTGATGTTCGCGGCGGGCGTCACCGTTGAGTTCAGCCAGATCGGACTGGCCATCGTGGCCGACGACTTCAAGGATGGTTTTGTCGGCGCCCGATGTGTTCTCGTATTCGACATAGAGGACGGGGTTGATGAGGTGTTCGCGCATGAGGGGGCGAAGGCGGTTTTCGAGACGCCAGCCGGTGTAAAGGGTTGAGTCCTTCGAAGTGGCCTGGCCGTCGAGGTACAGCTCCGAGGTCCACCAGGCACGCACACCATATTCGAGTTCCATGGCAGAGGCGCCATAGTGGCCGCTGCCATCGGGGCGGGCGAGCGCGGTCTTGGTTTCGATTTCCAGGTTTCCGGGCTCTTCGAGGTCGTGCGAATAGGTGACGAAGTAGGGCTTTTCCTGGGCGGAGGCTGAGGAGGGCGCGCCCAGGGCAAACAAAAAGGCCGCTGCGGCGAAGAGTGTGGGGCAGGTACGGCAGTTCATCGAAAGCAAGCCTGATTCCTCCGGGAAGGTTTCGTGATTTTTCCTGGGATGAAACTACGACTAAATTAGTCCCAATTCGGATCTGGAACTGAGACTAAATCAGTCCGGATTTAAGTGCAATGGCATCCGTCACACATGGCGGGACGGATTGGGGCGGTCAGGAACGGGAATTCCAGGTCGGGAGCGGGTTGGGCGGCAATTCTAATGCACTAACTATCAATAAAAGTTGACACTAATTGACTCAATCATGCATCTTATGTAGGTCAGGACTTTTGAAGAGGCAGGGTAAACCAAACATGGCAAAGATTATCGGTATTGACCTCGGCACCACCAACTCGTGTGTCGCGGTATTGGAAGGCGGCGAGCCAAAAGTCATTCCAAATGAGGAGGGTGCGCGCACCACCCCCTCGATTGTCGGCTTTTCGAAGAGTGGCGAGCGGCTGGTGGGGCAGGTGGCGAAACGCCAGGCGATCACCAACCCGGAGAACACGATTTTCTCGATCAAGCGCTTTATGGGACGCCGCTACAACGAAGTGGACAGCGAAATGAAGATGGTGCCCTACAAGGTTGTTCAGCAGGGTGACCACGTGGCGGTAGTAGCGCAGGGGAAGGAGTACACCCCGCCCGAGATCTCGGCGATGATTCTGCAGAAATTGAAGAAGAGCGCCGAAGCGTACCTGGGCGAGACGGTCAGCGAGGCTGTGATCACAGTTCCGGCGTACTTTAACGATGCACAGCGGCAGGCGACGAAGGACGCAGGAAAGATCGCGGGCCTTGAGGTGAAGCGCATTGTGAACGAGCCGACGGCGGCCGCATTGGCTTACGGGCTCGACAAGAAGAAAGACGAGACGATCGCCGTGTACGACTTTGGCGGCGGCACGTTTGATATTTCGATTCTGGAAGTGGGCGAAGGCGTGATCGAGGTGAAGTCGACCAACGGCGATACGCACCTGGGCGGCGACAACCTTGACCAGCGGATTGTGGACTGGCTGATTGCGGAGTTCAAGCAGGAAGAGGGTCTCGATCTGAGCTCGAAGGGCAACGAAATGGCGCTGCAGCGTCTGAAGGACGCCGCGGAGAAGGCCAAGATCGAGCTTTCGACCACGCTGGAGACGGAGATCAATCTTCCGTTTATCACGGCGGACGCGACCGGGCCGAAGCACCTGGTGCGCAAGCTGACGCGCGCGAAGCTGGAGCAGATGGTGAATGATCTGCTTGAGAAGTCGATTGGGCCTTGCAAGCAGGCCTTGTCGGACGCGGGTGTGAAAACGAGCGAGATCGACGAGGTGGTACTGGTGGGCGGCCAAACGCGCATGCCCAAGATCCAGGAACTGGTGCGAACGCTTTTCGGCAAGGAACCGCATCGGGGCGTGAATCCGGACGAAGTGGTGGCTGTGGGCGCGGCGGTGCAGGCCGGTGTGCTTGCGGGAGAAGTGAAGGATCTGCTGCTGCTGGACGTGACGCCGCTTACGCTGGCGATTGAAACGCTGGGCGGCGTGGCGACGCCGATGATCCCGCGCAACACCACGATTCCGACGAAGAAGACGGAGACGTTTTCGACGGCGGCGGATTCCCAGACCGAGGTTGAGGTGCACGTGCTGCAAGGTGAGCGGCCGATGGCGGGGCAGAACCGGACGCTGGGCAAGTTCAAGCTGGCGGGGATTCCTCCGGCGCCGCGCGGGGTGCCGCAGATCGAGGTCACATTCGACATCGACGCCAACGGCATTCTGAACGTGACGGCGAAGGACAACGCGACGGGCAAGGACACGCGGATCACCATCACTTCGAGCTCGGGCCTCAGCAAGGAAGAAGTCGAAAAGATGGCCAAGGAAGCCGAAGCGCATGCGAGCGAGGACAAGGAAAAGCGCGAGGAGATCGAAGCGCGCAACTCGCTTGACGGCATGGTCTACAACATCGAGAAGATGTTGAAGGATGCCGGCGACAAGGTGCAGGCTTCGGACAAGAGTGAAGTGGAAAGCGCGCTGGAAGATGCCAGGAAGACGCTGGCCGGCACTTCGTCGGCGACGGAACTGAAATCGTCGCTCGACAGGCTGACCAAGGCGAGCCACAAGCTGGCCGAGGTGATGTACAAGTCGAATGCTGGACAGCCGGGCGCGGGTCCTGGTGGGCCGACAGCGCAGGCCGATGGCTCGGGCGCGAGCAGCCAGAAGAAGGATGATGGCGTGATCGATGCCGAGTACGTGGACGTGGATGAAAAGAAATAGGTACCGGCGGTGCGGCAGATCGCCCTTGCGGGCGGAGAGCCGATCGGCAAGGCAGCGGGTTAGCGGAGTTAGCGTGCATGATTCAGGGGTGGACGATGAAGTAGTCGTTCACCCCTGCTTTCTGTAGTCTGGGATTCGAGAGGAAAAGAGAAGCGGTAGGTTGTTTTTTGGAGGGGCTGACAAGGGGTCTTGCCGAAAAGCAACCGCAGATCCTTCGACTCGGTCGTTCGCTTCGGCGAACGACCTTCGCTCAGGATGACAAGCTGGAAAACCGACTCAGAATGACGAGCGTGGAAGAGCCGCATGGGGCGCTTAAATTGTGATGGAAGGTTGAATCTAGAAAAACACAGATGGCCACAACAGCGAACAAAGATTATTACGCGACTCTCGGGGTGAAGAAGACGGCCACGGCGGAGGAAATCCGGAAGGCGTTCAGGAAAGCTGCGCGCAAATATCATCCCGATGTGAATCCCGGCGATAAGAAGGCCGAGGAGCGTTTCAAGGAAATTTCAGAAGCCAACGATGTGTTGAGCGACGAGAAGAAGCGCAAGATTTACGACCAGCTTGGCTTCTATAGCGACCAGATCGATCCGGCGCAGGCCGAGGCTTATGCGCGGCAGCAGAGCATGGGCGGGCATCCGCCGGTGGATTTTGGCGGCTTCGATTTTTCGGGATTTGGCGGCGGGGGTTCGCAGGCAGAGACCGGTTCTTCAGGGTGGGGCAGCTTCAAGGACATTTTTTCGGGCATCTTCACGGGTGCGCACCAGGCGCAGCGGCCGCATGGTCCGCAGCCGGGTACCGATCTGGAATACCAGGCGACGGTAGATTTCTGGACGGCGATTCGCGGTGGCCAGGCGCGCATGCAGATTCACCGGCAGGAGGTTTGTCCCACGTGTCATGGGCAGGCGCAGACGGCTGGGCCCATGCCGTGCCCGGAGTGCAATGGCACCGGGCAGGTGACGCAGATGGGCGGGCGGATGAAGTTCAACATCCAGTGCCCGCGCTGCAATGGGACGGGCAGGGTTTCGAGCGATTGCCCGACCTGCCATGGCGAAGGCACGGTGAGCCGCGCGGAGACGGTCGAGTTTCGCATTAAGCCCGGAACGCGCGATGGGCAGCGTATCCGGCTGGCGGGAAAAGGCAATGCGGGATTGAACGGAGGCGCGCCGGGCGACTTGTTCCTGATTGTGCGCACGGGCACACACCCGGTGTTTTCGCGGACGGGTGACGACATTCATGTGACGGTTCCGGTGACGGTGCCCGAGGCATCGCTGGGGGCGAAGGTGGATGTGCCCACGATTGATGGGCGCGCGCAGTTGAAGATTCCGCCGGGCACGCAGAGCGGGCAGAAGCTGCGCATGCGTGAGCGGGGCGTAGAGAGCGCATCGCATCCGGGGCAGCGCGGCGACGAGATTGTGACGGTGGACGTGGTAGTTCCCACGCTGCAGGACGAGCGGAGCCGGGAGATCATGCGCGAGCTGGGGAAGTTAAACAACCAGGATCCGCGGGCAGCGCTGTTTCAGAAACTGTGAAACAGAGAAGCAGAGAAGCAGAGAAACAGAGAAACAGAGAAGCAGGGAAGCAGAGAAACAGAGAAACAGAGAAGCAGGGAAGCAGAGAAACAGAGAAGCAGAGAAACAGAGAAACAGAGAAGCCGAGAAGAGGGACCCGGGACTTAGGGACTAAGGGGCGAGGGACTAAGGGCTGAGGGACGAGAGCGGAGAAATCTATGACCGCGAAACGCAAATCCAAGGGCGCGTACATGATTTCGGCGGTGGCCGAGATGTACGAGATTCATCCGCAGACGCTGCGTCTGTATGAGCGGGAAGGCTTGCTGAAGCCGTCGCGTACCGAGGGCAATACGCGGCTTTATACCGATGAGGACCTGGAGCGGCTGGAATTCATCTTGAACCTGGCGCGCGACCTGGGCGTGAACATCGCGGGAATTGCGATCATTCTGCAGATGCGCGAGCGCATGGAAGAGATGAACCGGCAGATGCAGAATTTTGTGGAGTATGTGCGCAGCGAGATGCTGACGCGCTTTCAGCAGTCGGCTCCGAGCTCGGCGGGCGCGATTGTGCCGCTCCGCAAACCTACCGTCGTGCCGCCACGAAATGGCGGGAAGCGCGAGAACTAGAACCGCTCGCATCTTTTCACCTTTCAAAGCGGATCACCTCGACCGATGGTAGATTCCTGCGCTCCCGAGTCGAGCAAGAGACCGGTTCTTTGTGGGGATGCTGTCGTGACCTCGACGCCAGTTTCCGTCAGGTATGCTGAATTTTGCGTCATGCACACACTTCTTGGAATTGCCGTCATCGGTCTGGTCACTTCCACGGTGTTTACGGGCATGGTGCTCTGGGCGATTCCAGGCTTTTTGCGCGAGCGGCGAGAAGCTGGAATGAGGATGCGATCGGGCCCGGACTTTCTGCCGCCGGTGACGCTGCTGAAGCCTCTGCACGGAGCGGAACCGGGTCTCACGGAACATCTGGCGACGTTCTTCGATCAGGACTATCCCGAATACGAAATTCTGTTTTGCGCGCGGACCTCGGACGATGCAGGGCTGGAGATTGCGCGCCAGGTGGCGAAGCAGTTTCCCGCGATTCCGGCGCGATTCTACTGGACCGGCGAGCCGCCGTACATCAATGCCAAGGCAGCCTCAATGGAGCTCATGGAAGAGGAGGCGTCTTACGAGATCCTTGTGATCAGCGACAGCGATGTGCGTGTGACGCCGGATTATCTGCGGGCGGTGGTATTGCCGTTTGCGGATGAGACTGTCGGCGGAGTGACATGCCTGTATCGCGGCGTTGCGGCGGAGGGCGGGTTGTGGTCGCGGCTTGAGGCCGTGGGCATGAGCGTGGAGATGAGCGCCGGCGTGCTGGTGGCGCGGATGATGGAGGGGATGCAGTTCACGCTGGGCCCAACCATGGCTTTCCGGCGGTCGACGATCCAGCGAATGGGCGGCTTCCAGGTGACCGGGGATTATTGCTCGGATGATTTTATTCTTGGGAATGAGACGTGGAAGCTGGGCGAAACGGTGGTGCTGAGCCATCACGTGATCGACCACATCGTGATCAATGCGAGCGTGGTGAAATCGCTGAAGCACCAGGCGCGGTGGATGAAGTCGACGCGCTTCTCGCGGCCCAAGGGCCACCTGGGCACCGCTCTGACGTTCAGTGTGCCGTTCGGAATTCTAGGACTGATCGCGGGCATCGAACTGGGCCACATGAACTGGGGTCTTGCGCTGCTTGTCTGGAGTGTTGCGAGCCGGCTGGCGCTGTCGATCACGGTGGGTGGGATTGTTGTGCGCGACAAGAGTTGGCTGGGTTTGCTGTTTCTTTACCCCATTCGCGACCTGATGGGCTTCTTTTTCTGGCTGTCGAGTTATTTTTCGAGCAAGATCTTGTGGCGGGATCGTGTGTACCAACTGCTGCCGGGCGGAAAGATGCGGGAAGCGCGATAGGCGTCTCGTTTCCACGCGGAACGGATGCCCCCTGGGGGGCCTGAAAACCGCTCAGGATGACACTGCTTTTCTGATGCGCACGCGGTACGGAATAAATTCGCGCCATTTCAAAACGCATGCCGAGTTCTTTCGCTATTTCAATGGACGGTCGGTCCAGAGGGCCTTGTCGGCGATGGATTGCACGGGATAAAGGCGGCCGGCGAGAAGCTGCTCGACCTTGTCCTGGTATGTGTCCTGCGCGAAGATCCACTTGCGTGAGCCGGTGCCCCAGAGGTGCGAGAGCTCGTCTTCGTTGAGGAATACGTTGGGTGCGTCGGGGTAGCAGGAGCCCCAGAGGAGCGACGATCCGGCGCCGTGCGGGGAGCATTTAGGCTCAACCAGCAGAGCGTCGTTGCGCAGGAAATTGTGCGTGTAGAAGAGGACCGAGGAGGCGTCGGATTGATCGCCGTAGATGATGAAGGTGTCAGCGGGCGAGCCGTCTCGGACGATGGTGTCGGCGAGCTGCTTGGAACTGAGCATGGGCTCGAAACGAGCGAATGCAATGTGCGCGGCGACCAGGAAAACAGCGCTGGTGAGCGCAACACTGACGGTGGCGGCAATGTGCTTGCCGCGCAGGCGGAGCATCCAGCCGGCGGCCGGTCCGACGAGAAGCGTGATGAGGGCGAGGACGGCGGGCAAGCGCAACGCGGCGAATGATGGCCC